>OIXH01003142.1_pt1 | contig 15175 bp, 10 predicted proteins | sample 1587741 | NCBI WGS metagenome assembly OIXH01 (sample SAMEA3888916, study PRJEB22519) | human gut metagenome | biome: human gut; feature: human-associated habitat; material: faeces | place: Denmark | collected 2011 | reverse complement strand
ATATGACAAATATGAAGAAGATCCATCATGGGATATAGTTAAAGCGATGCAAGAAGCTAATAAGCATGAACATACAAGACAAAACTCAATTGATGAATTTAGAAAAGCAATTATAAAGGATAAAGATGAAATACTGACATTTTTATCATCTCTGATTCCAGATTTAAAAATGTGCTTGATTTATAAAAATTCAAAAGCTGTTTTTACAGCAAACATTAATTCAGTATTTGATATTTGTTGGTATACGTTATCTAGATTTATAGCAACTAATTCAGGCTCACTTGATTTGGATTTAAGTATTGATACTGAAGATTTTAGATCAACACATATTGGTGTTTGTAGAAGCTGTGGAAGATACATGGAAATGAAATCTAATAGACAACTATACTGTAAAAGAGATGATTGTCAAAGAGATAGAAACAGAAGAAAACAAAAAGAAAAAACTCAGCCCTCAGCGGGCCCGGGATCTGACGGATATTCTGGGAACGCTTCTGCGGGACAGTCTTCCCCAGGCGGCAGGAGCGCCCATGAATACGGATTGCCAAAAGCTGCGGAATAAAATCGCCGCACGCTTTACAAGGGGGCAAATTCAGGGTATGATAAACAGGACTTTATGGGCGCAGAAGCAGCTTGCCCTGAAGGCGGGGCCGGGCTCCGTAACGGATCTGCTGCTGCTGGAGCTGAAATTATAGAGAACAGGTATTGAATGATATGAGCAATGTGATCGGCGTTAAATTCAAAACCGGCGGGCGGGTATATTTTTTTGATCCCGTGGAGCTGGAGATACATACCGGTGACGGAGTCATCGTGGAAACGGCCCGGGGCGAGGAGTTCGGCGATGTAGTCAGCGGCCCCATGGAAGTGAAGGAGGAGAAGATCGTAGCACCCCTCAAGCCCGTGCTCCGGGTAGCCACAGAGGAGGACTGGCGGCTGCGCAGGCAGTTTGCCGCCAAGGAATCGGAAGCCTATGCCATCTGCCTGGAAAAGATTCAGGCGCACAAGCTGGATATGAAGCTTGTGGATGTGGAATATACCTACAACGGCAGCAAGGTGGTCTTTTACTTCACCGCCGACGAGCGGGTGGATTTCAGAGAACTGGTAAAGGATCTGGCCTATGTGTTCAAGACCCGTATCGAGCTGCGGCAGATCGGCGTCCGGGACGAGGCAAAAATGCTGGGAGGGCTGGGGCCCTGCGGCCGCCCCGTGTGCTGCAAGACCTTTTTGGATGATTTCAGGCCCGTGTCCATCAAAATGGCCAAGGAGCAGAATCTTTCCTTAAGCCCGACCAAGATCTCCGGCCTGTGCGGCAGACTCATGTGTTGCCTGCAGTATGAGGAGAGCGCCTATGAGCAGATGCGCAAGCTCATGCCCAAGGTAGGCAAAGAAATAGAAACGCCCGACGGCGTGGGCGTGACGGTGGAAAACAACGTCATCACCGAAAAGACCAAGGTGCGTATTACAGCCGAGGACGGTTCCTTTGAAATAAAGGAGTATCCCTATGCCATTCTGGGCCCGGGAGCGGCCCAGCGCCAGAAGGAAGCCGAAGCGGCAGATCAGGCGGCCCCGGGGGAAGAGGCCCTTCCGCCGAAACCCGCACCCGTGCTGCCCCCGCGGCAGCGCAATGACCGGCGCAGCGACCGGCCCCAGGGGAACCGGAAGCCCCAGGGTGACAAGCCCCGGGAAGAAAAGCCCAGAGAGGAAGCCGCAGGACGCAGCGTGCTTCCGGGAGAATCTCTTTCCGGCAGGACGGTACTCCCCGGAGAGAGCCTTTCCGGCAGCACCGTGGCAGGGGATAAGCCTGCTTCGGCCCCCCAGAACGGCGGTCAGCGGCGGAACAACCGCCGTCCCCAGGGAAATAACAGGAGACCGCAGGGGCAGGGAGCCAGACCTCAGGAAGATAAACCTGCTCAGGGGAACCGGAAGCCCCAACCCCAAAAGGATAAACCGCAGGAAAACGGGCAGCAGCCCGCTCCGGGGGCCGAGGGAGAGGCCCCCAAAAAGAAACGGCGGCCTTACTACCGCAAGGGCGGCAAGCCCGGCGGTCAGGATAAACCCAGGCAGCCCCAGGCATAAACCATCCATACAGCCGGTTTTCTGCGGAGAACCGGCGTTTTTATAAGCGAAAGAAAGGAACGGAAAATGGAACTGATCCCCTGGGCTCCGGGAACGGGCCCCTCTTTTGAAGAAACCATGGAACTGTACAGGAGCAGCTTTCCACCCCACGAGCTGAGGGAGGAGGCTTCTCAGCGGCGGATCATGAAGGATCCGGCCTATAAATATCTGCTGGCAAGAGAAAAAACAGACTGGGTGGGACTTCTGCTTTGCTGGGAGACAAAGGACTTTATATATGTGGAGCATTTCTGCATCCGGCCGGAGCTCCGGGGGCAGGGATACGGCCGAAAAGCGCTGGCTCTTCTGGGAAAAGGCGGAAAGCCTGTGATCCTGGAGATCGATCCTCCTGTGGACAGGGTATCCATGAACCGGAAGCGCTTTTATGAGGGTTGCGGCTACAAGGCGGCTCCCTTTGCCCATGTACACCCGCCCTATCACAGGAATACTCCCGGGCACGAACTGGTGGTAATGTCCGCTCCCGGGCCGCTTAGCCGGGAAGCATACGAAAGCTTCCGCGCCTATCTGGAGAATACCGTTATGAAGGATCCCTTTGCGGAGGAATCCGTCACAAACCGATCTTAAGGCGTAATATAACGGCCGTTGCTGCCTGATGAAGCTGCATCCGGATATGACCGCCGGATGAGCCGGGCCCAATGTCTTGACAGCGCCGGCGGATGGAGAACGGCAGGATAAGCAGATCAGAACAGTCCGGCAGGAGCGCTTTCCCGCCGGACTGTTTGTTTGCAGAAGAAATTGACCGAAAGAACGCCGGGAAACCCGTTTACACAAAAAGGAAAAGACAGCCGAAAGATGGCGAAAGACCCCGCATACGCAAGCAGGGAGCTTCAGCAAAGATCCTTTTGCTCCGTTGCCTCCGTCAATTGTGCCAGCCGCCGGCAAAGCTCCAGCAGCAGGGGGCGCAGGCCTTCTTCCTTTTCCTGCTTCCGGGGTCTTCCGGGACCCTGACGGGGGAGAGCATAGGGATCGAACACCGGCTGTCCTCCGGCCAAAAGCTCCCGGCGGATCTGACGGATAAATTCCGGGCGGCTTTTAAGCAGGGAGCGGTATTTGTTCTGGTAGCGAAGCATCCGCCGGGTATCCCCTTCCGCCAGACGCATGGTGCAGGAACGGACGCTTTCTCCGGCGGTGCAGGAAAGCAGGATCTCCCGCACCAGAGCGGCGCCCTCCTCTTCGGAAAAGGGGATGAAGGCAGGGACCCCGTTCTGCCGGGCGTGAAGGGCGGCGTAATAGTGATTGCGTACGCTGTTGGGACAGCGGCCCGTTGCCCGGGCAACGGCTTCAAAGGCGGTGCGCAGGGGGAGCCGGGCTCCTTTGGCTTGCCGCACCTGTTGGGCGAGCAGTTCGTTTTCCCGGCTGTTCCAGCCGCTGCGGGGCTGCCGGTGAAAGTTGTTTTCCATATAAAGCTCCTTTCCTTGCATATACGGTATGCATATAGTTCTGGCCCGGAATACCGGCTTGTATACTACTGTATGCATCTCTCGGGGCAAAAAGATAAAATGACACGAAATTTTCATAAAAAAGTTCTTGACAGCTTGACTTCCAGGTGATATTATTCATGATCGCATTATGATAGTCAAACTGTCGCAATATGCGCAAAATATGCCTTTTTGTGCAGCAGATTGTTTGATTGCAGGCAATGCCAGGGCTCCCTGCGTGGGAGGAATACAGTTGGTGCAGCGGCATCAGAAGGAGTGAACGCAATGATGCATGACGTCAAGATGGGCCGTCGGGTGCGCAAGAGCTTTTCGCATGTAAACGAAGTGTTGAGCATGCCCGATCTCATTGAAGTGCAGAAGAATTCCTACTATCGTTTTCTAAAAGAGGACCTTCGAGAAGTATTCAACGACATTTCGCCCATCGTTGACTATTCGGGCAAGCTGGTTCTGGAGTTCGTGGATTACCGGATCGATCTGGATAAGCCCAAGTACTCCCAGGAAGAGAGCAAGGAACGGGACGTGAATTATGCGGCGCCCCTGCGTGTTTCCGTTCGTCTGATCAATAAGGAGACCGGTGAGGTCAAGCAGCAGGAAGTCTTTATGGGCGACTTCCCTCTTATGACGCCTCAGGGTACGTTTATCATCAACGGCGCAGAGCGGGTCATCGTATCCCAGCTGGTACGTTCCCCCGGCGCTTATTATTCCGTTGTGACCGATAAGTGGGGTAATCAGCTCTATTCTTCTCAGGTCATCCCCAACCGGGGCGCCTGGCTGGAATACGAAACGGACAGCAACGGCATCCTGTATGTTAAGATCGACCGGCAGCGGAAGGTCTTTATCAGCTCCCTGCTCAGGGCCATCGGCTATGGCACCAACGCCGAGATCATCGAGCTGCTGGGAGACGATGAACGCCTGCAGAATACCCTGGCCAAGGATCCCAACAAGACCGTTGCCGACGGCCTTATCGAGATCTACAAGCGGCAGCGCCCCGGCGAGCCCCCCACGGAGGAATCTGCCCGGAACCTGCTTAATTCCCTGTTCTTTGACAACCGCTATGACCTTGCCCGGGTAGGCCGGTACAAGTTCAATAAAAAACTGGGCATCAAGGCCCGTATTGCAGGCTGCGTAGCCGATGAGGACGTAGTGTCTCCCGTTACGGGCGAGATGCTCCTTTCCGCTGGCGAGACCATTTCCAAAGAGATGGCCGAGCAAATCCAGAATGCAGGGGTCAACGCCCTGTATGTCCGCTCCGGAGACAAGCGCACCAAGGTGGTGGGCAACAACTTTGCTTCCGCTGCCGGTTTCCTGCCCTTTGCGCCCATAGAGGCGGGCCTCAACGAGGATGTGCACATCCCCACCCTCATAGAGCTGCTGCCCCAGATGCAGGAGATCGAGGATCTGGAGGGCCAGAAGGAGTTTATCCGCAGCCATTATAACGATCTGATCCCCCGCCACATCGTTCCGGACGATATGGTGGCTTCCGTATCCTATCTGATCAATCTTTCCTATGGCGTAGGCCGGGTAGATGATATCGATCACCTGGGCAACCGCCGTATCCGCAGCGTAGGCGAGCTGCTGCAGAACCAGATCCGGGTGGGTCTTACCCGTCTGGAGCGTGTGGTCCGGGAGCGTATGGGCCTGCAGGACATGGACGTGGTCATGCCCAGCAACCTGATCAATATCCGCCCCGTTACCGCCGCCATCAAGGAGTTCTTCGGTTCCTCCCAGCTGTCTCAGTTCATGGATCAGACCAACCCCCTGTCCGAGCTGACGCATAAGCGCCGTCTCAGCGCTCTGGGCCCCGGCGGTCTGAACCGCGACCGGGCTACCTTTGAAGTCCGAGACGTGCATTACTCTCATTATGGCCGCATGTGCCCCATTGAGACGCCTGAAGGCCCCAACATCGGTCTGATCAACTCTCTGTCCACCTATGCCCGGATCAACGAGTACGGCTTCATCGAAGCGCCTTATCGGGTGGTAGATAAGAAGAACCACCGGATCACCGATGATATCGTGTATCTGACCGCCGATGAAGAAGACGGCGCCGTGGTGGCTCAGGCCAACGAAGCCATCGACCCCGAGACCCACTGGTTCGTAAAGGACCGTCTGGTGGTGCGGCAGCTGGATCAGATCCTGGAAGTCAAGAACACCGAGGTGGATTATATGGACGTTTCCAGCAAGCAGCTGGTGTCCGTGGCCACCGCCATGATCCCCTTCCTGGAAAATGACGACGCCAACCGTGCCCTCATGGGTTCCAACATGCAGCGTCAGGCGGTGCCTCTGCTCCGGCCGGAAGCCCCCGTGGTGGCTACCGGTATGGAATATAAGGCCGCCGCAGACTCCGGCATCGTGGTGCTGGCTCAGGAAGACGGCGTGGTCAGCTACGTTTCCGCTACCAAGATCGTGATCACCACCCCCGCAGGTGTGCCTCACGAGTATCATATGACCAAGTTCCAGCGCAGCAACCAGGGCACCTGTCTGAATCAGCGGCCCGTGGTGACCAAGGGCGAAGTGGTTCGCAAGGGAGACGTCATTGCCGACGGCGCTTCCACCGAAGGCGGCGAGATCGCTCTGGGCCGGAACATCCTTATCGGCTTCATGACCTGGGAGGGCTACAACTACGAGGACGCCGTCCTGATTTCCGAAAAGCTGGTGCGGGAGGATGCATACACCTCCATCCATATCGAGGAGCATGAGGTGGAAGCCCGGGATACCAAGCTGGGGCCCGAAGAGATCACCAGAGACATTCCCAACATCGGCGAGGATGCCCTGAGCCAGCTGGACGAAAACGGCATCATCCGCCCCGGCGCCGAGGTGCGCCCCGGGGATATCCTGGTGGGCAAGGTCACGCCCAAGGGCGAGACGGAGCTTACCGCCGAGGAGCGGCTCCTGCGGGCCATCTTCGGAGAAAAGGCCCGGGACGTGCGGGATACCTCTTTGCGGGTGCCCCACGGCGAAGGCGGCGTCGTAGTGGACGTGAAGCTCTTTACCCGGGAGAACAAGGACGAACTCAGCCCCGGCGTCAACCAGATGGTCCGGGTCTACATTGCCCAGAAGCGCAAAGTCAGCGTGGGCGACAAGATGGCAGGCCGTCACGGCAACAAGGGTGTTATCTCCCGTATTCTGCCGGAAGAGGATATGCCCTTCCTGCCCGACGGAACGCCTTTGCAGATCGTACTGAACCCCCTGGGCGTGCCTTCCCGAATGAACATCGGGCAGGTGCTGGAGCTGCATCTGGGTATGGCCTGCAAGAGCCTGGGCATCCACATTGCCACCCCCGTGTTCGACGGTGCATCCGAGCAGGATATCAAGGATCTGCTGGTGGCCGCCGGCTGCGATGAGGACGGCAAGACCATATTGTATGACGGCCGCTCCGGCGAGCCTTTTGAAAACCGCATCAGCGTAGGCTATATGTACTACCTGAAGCTCCATCATCTGGTGGACGATAAGATCCACGCCCGCAGCACGGGCCCCTACGGCATGGTCACGCAGCAGCCTCTGGGCGGCAAGGCTCAGTTTGGCGGCCAGCGCTTCGGCGAGATGGAAGTTTGGGCACTGGAAGCCTATGGCGCTGCCAACACCCTGCAGGAGATCCTTACCGTCAAGTCCGATGATGTGGTGGGCCGTGTAAAGACCTATGAGAGCATCGTCAAGGGCGAAAACGTAAAGGCGGCCGGCGTGCCGGAGTCCTTCAAAGTGCTCATCAAGGAGCTCCAGAGCCTGGCACTGGATGTTAAGGTGCTTTCCAAGGACCGGCAGGAGATCATCATCGGCGAGGACGACGAGGATCTGCGGCCCATGGATATCAATATCTCCGGCATCGAGGATATGCCCGATCTGCCCGCCGGGCGGGAGAAGCCCGATTCCGGCAGGGAAGAATATGACGACTTTGACGAGGACGAAGACTTCGGCGAGTTCGACGACGGAGACATGGACGAGGACGACGGCAAGGACGCCCTGCTGCCGGACGATTTTGAGGATTTCTCCGAGCTGGACGGCGATCTGGACTTAGAGTGACGGCACGAAAAGGAGATGGAAATTCATGTTTGATCTGACCGATTTTGACGCACTGCAAATTGGCCTTGCTTCCCCCGAGAAGATCCTGGAATGGTCCCACGGGGAGGTCAAGAAGCCCGAAACCATCAACTACCGTACTCTGAAACCCGAAAAGGATGGCCTGTTCTGCGAAAGGATCTTCGGGCCTACCAAGGATTGGGAGTGCCACTGCGGCCGCTATAAGCGGGGCCGCTACAAGGGCATCGTGTGCGAAAAGTGCGGCGTGGAGGTCACCCGCTCCAAGGTCCGCCGGGAGCGCATGGGTCACATTGAGCTGGCCGTGCCCGTATCCCACATCTGGTACTTCAAGGGCATCCCCTGCCGCATGAAAATGCTGCTGGATATGAGCCCCCGGGAACTGGAGCAGGTGCTTTACTTTGCTTCTTTCGTGGTCATCGATCCCGGCGAGACCACTCTGCGCAAAAAGCAGATCCTTTCCGATAAGGAATACCGGGAATATCAGGAGCAGTTCGGCCCCAAGAGCTTCCGCGTCGGCATGGGTGCAGAAGCTATCCGGGAGCTGCTGTGCGAAATCAATCTGGAAGAGCTGGAAGCACAGCTCCGCAAGGAAGTGGAGACCTTCGGCGGCCAGAAGCGCATCAACAGCATCAAGCGCCTGGAAGTAGTGGAAGCCTTTATCAAGAGCGGCAACCGCCCCGAATGGATCATCCTTACCGTGCTGCCTGTTATCCCTCCGGATATCCGGCCCATGGTGCAGCTGGATGGCGGCAGGTTCGCCACTTCCGATTTGAACGACCTGTACCGCCGGGTCATCAACCGCAACAACCGCCTCAAGCGGCTGCTGGAACTGCGGGCTCCGGATATCATCGTCCGGAACGAAAAGCGTATGCTGCAGGAAGCCGTAGACGCTTTGATCGATAACGGCCGCCGCTCCCGCCCCGTAACGGGCCCCGGCAACCGGCCTTTGAAATCCCTGTCCGATATGCTTCGGGGCAAGCAGGGCCGCTTCCGTCAGAACCTGCTGGGCAAGCGTGTAGACTACTCCGGCCGTTCCGTTATCGTTATCGGCCCCTGGCTGAAGATGAGCCAGTGCGGTCTGCCCAAGGAAATGGCGCTGGAGCTGTTCAAGCCCTTCGTCATGAAAAAGCTGGTCAAGGGCGGCTTCGCCCAGAACGTCAAGGGCGCCAAGCGCATGGTGGAGCGCAGCGCACCGGAAGTATGGGGCGTGCTGGAAGAGGTCATCAAGGATCATCCCGTGCTGCTGAACCGTGCGCCTACGCTGCACCGTTTGGGCATTCAGGCCTTTGAGCCGGTGCTGGTAGAGGGCCGGGCCATTAAGCTCCATCCTCTGGTATGCACAGCCTTCAACGCCGACTTTGACGGCGACCAGATGGCCGTGCACGTGCCCCTGTCTGTGGAAGCACAGGCGGAGGCCCGCTTCCTCATGCTGGCGGCCAACAATATTTTGAAGCCCCAGGACGGCAAGCCCGTGGTCTGCCCCACCCAGGACATGGTCATCGGCTGCTACTATCTGACCCAGCAGCGGGACGGCGTCAAGGGCGAAGGCAAGGCCTTCCACTCCGAGGACGAAGCCATCATGGCCTATCAGACCGGTGAGATCACGCTGCAATCCAAGGTGTATGTCCGGCTGGAGCGCCAGTGGCAGGGGAAGACCTACCGCAAGGTGGTCAATACCTCCGTGGGCCGGCTGATCTTCAACAACGCCATTCCTCAGGATCTGGGTTTTGTGCAGAGAGACTGCTTGGATGATATGTTCAAGCTGGAAGTGGATCATCTGGTGGTCAAGAAGGATCTGGGCACCATTGTGGATATGTGCTATCGCAAGCATGGCCCCACCATCACCTCCGAGGTGCTGGACAGGATCAAGTCTTTGGGCTTTACCTATTCCACCAAGGCGGGCATCACCGTCAGCTATCAGGACATCAAGGTGCCCAAAGAGAAAAAGGCCATTATCGCCGCTGCCGAAAAGCAGGTCGTGGATATCGACAATATGTTCCGCATGGGTCTGCTTTCCAACAAGGAGCGCCGCGACAACGTGATCGCCATCTGGGAAAAGGCTGTGGATGATGTTACCACCGCCCTGATGGATTCCATGGATCCTTACAACAACATCTTCATGATGGCCAACTCCGGTGCTCGAGGCAGCAAGGCGCAGATCCGTCAGCTGGCCGGTATGCGTGGTCTGATGGCGGATCCTTCCGGTCAGATCATCGAGGTGCCTATCCGGGCCAACTTCAGAGAAGGCCTTTCCGTGCTGGAGTTCTTCATCTCCTCCCACGGCGCCCGTAAGGGTCTGGCCGATACGGCTCTGCGTACCGCCGACTCCGGTTATCTGACCCGCCGCCTGGTAGACGTTTCTCAGGACGTGATCGTCCGGGAGGAGGACTGTTTTGCTTCCCGGAACGATACGCCCAAGGGTATGTGGATCACCGATCTGCGGGATGACAGCAAGCTCATCGAGCCTTTGAAAGCCCGTATCGCAGGCCGCTATACCATTGATCCCGTGGTCAATCCCGCTACCGGCGAAGTCATCGTTCCGGCGGATTCCATGATCACCTATGAGCAGGCCGACGCCATTGAAGCCGCAGGCATCACCGAAGTTCTCTGCCGCAGCGTATTCACCTGCCGCACGGAGCACGGCGTATGCGCCAAGTGCTACGGCAACAACCTGGCTACCGGCGGCCATGTGAGCATCGGCGAAGCCGTGGGCATTATCGCCGCACAGGCTATCGGCGAGCCCGGTACCCAGCTGACCATGCGTACCTTCCACACCGGTGGCGTTGCTTCCAACGAGGATATTACCCAGGGTCTTCCCCGCGTGGAGGAGCTTTTCGAAGCCCGCAAGCCCAAGGGACTGGCCGTTATCACCGAGATCGCCGGTGTATTCCATATGGATGAGGAAAAGCGCCGGGCCATCATCTCCAACGAAGACGGCGAGAGCGTGGATTACCACATTCCTTACGGCTCCAAGATGAAGGTAAAGGAAGGAGATGCCGTAGAGGCCGGTCAGGAACTGACCGAAGGCTCCGTGAACCCCAACGATATCCTGCGCATCCTGGGTGTAAAGGGTGTGCAGAGCTACCTGCTTAAAGAGGTGCAGAGCGTATACCGGCTCCAGGGTGTTGAGATCTCCGATAAGCATATAGAGGTCATCATCCGCCAGATGCTCCGCAAGGTGCAGGTGGAGGATGCCGGAGATACCAACCTGCTGGCCGGTGAGCTGTGCGACATCTTCCGCTTCGAGGAAGAGAATGAGCGCGTTCTCACGGAGAATCCCGAAGGCCGTCCCGCCATTGCCAAGCGCAAGCTCCTGGGCATCACCAAGGCGGCACTGGCTACGGAATCCTTCCTCTCCGCCGCATCCTTCCAGGAGACCACAAGGGTACTTACCGAAGCAGCCATCAAGGGCCGCATCGACCCGCTGCTGGGCCTGAAGGAGAACGTTATCCTGGGCAAGCAGATCCCCGCAGGCGTGGGGCTCCGCCGGTACCAGGAGGTGCAGGTGGCCGAGAAAGACGCCCAAATGAACTAACCCCAACGGGAAGGAGAAGCGCCCATGGAAAAGAGAACGTATCTGGACGATTGCCCACTGAAGGGCAGCCGGACGTGCCGTTTGCTGCACATGGGCGCCTGCGATATCTGTCCCGGCCGGGATCCGGAAGGCCGGGCTGCACTGGAGACCACGGTTCGGGGCTTTGACGCCCGGGTGGATGGCCCCGCGGTTGCATCCCTGTTCGAATCCGAAACCTGCTCCCTTTGCAAAGGGGAGCAAAAGGAAAAGCGAAATGGTTACGCCCTGTGGGATATGGGCTTCCCTGCGGAAGCACCTGCCGGGAAGAAAAAGTTCAGTCTTTTCGGCCCTCAGGTCCCTCAATGGGAGTATCTTTTGCCGCTGCAGTTTGCCTGCTGCCGCCGATGCCGCCGGAGAGTGCTGCTGACCGGGTATCTCCCCATGCTGGGCCTGATCCTGGGCTTGGGGATCGCATTGCTTCTGGCCGGAGTAGAGTACTTTGCCCAGCCCCTGCGGGCTTTGTGGCGTGGCTTGCCGCTGGCTCTGACTCTTGTGCTGGCTCTTGTGGGGTATGGCACAGGGAAGCTGCTGTCCCGGAAACTGCAAAAGCGCTTCAGCCGGAACATGTACATCGATCCGGAGGAACATCCCGTGGTTCGGGCTCTGCTGGAAAGAGGCTGGCTGCCCATGGGCAAAGCCGGTGCCCAGCGAATGATCTTCACCCGGAAGCGGCTGCACCGCGGATTGGGCACCGCACCCTCCAAAGCGTATGCTTTCCGGGAGGAAGAGCAGGTGTGAACACTCCGTGAATTCCCTGAAAGACGGGAAAATACGGGGGAAAAGCCTTGACAGCCTTTCAACGGGCTGATAAAATCAATATTTGGCAGCGTATGGGAGCAAAAGGCCCATATGCTTTGGTGCGTATAAGCACCTTAATGGATGGACAATACTCTCTACGATAGGGTTGCAGAGAGATTGAATTTCAATATAGATAGATTTTAAGCCATTTTTTTAGGAGGAATTCTGAATGCCGACCGTAAATCAGCTGGTTCGCAAGGGCAGACAGCAGGTGGAGTATAAATCCAATGCGCCCATTTTGAAGCAGTGCCCCCAGCGCAGGGGTGTATGCACGGGTGTCCGTACCATGACCCCCAAAAAGCCCAACTCTGCGCTTCGTAAAATCGCTCGTGTCCGTCTGACCGACGGTCTCGAAGGTACCGCCTACATTCCCGGTATCGGCCACAACCTGCAGGAGCACTCCGTAGTGCTTATCCGCGGCGGCCGTGTCAAGGACCTGCCCGGTGTTCGTTACCACATCATCCGCGGCACCCGTGACGCAGCAGGCGTAGCCAACCGTCATCAGTCCCGCTCCCTCTACGGCGCAAAGCGCCCCAAGAAGTAAGGAGGAAAACGTATGCCTAGAAGAGGTTTTATTCCCAAGAGAGAAGTTCTGGCGGATCCTATCTACAACAGCACCGTCGTTACCAAGCTCATCAATCAGGTCATGCTGGATGGCAAGCGGGGCGTAGCCCAGGCTGCCGTATATGATGCATTCACCATGATCGAGAGCAAGACCGGTCGTCCCGCCATGGAAGTGTTCGAGCAGGCCATGAATAACATCATGCCCGTGCTGGAGGTCAAGGCCCGTCGTGTAGGCGGTTCCACCTACCAGGTCCCCATCGAGATCCGCGCAGAGCGCAGGCAGACCCTGGGCCTTCGCTGGCTCGTTTCCTTCGCCCGCAGCCGCGGCGAGCGCACCATGTGCGAGCGTCTGGCCGGTGAGATCATGGACGGCGCCAACAACGCCGGCAACGCCGTAAAGAAGAAGGAAGATACCCACAGGATGGCCGAGGCCAACAAGGCCTTTGCCCACTATCGCTGGTAATAATGCGGGATATCGCACTGGAGCTTATCCGAAATATCGGCATCATGGCTCATATCGATGCCGGGAAGACCACCACCACCGAGCGGATCCTGTTCTATTCGGGCAAGATCCACAAGATGGGCGAGGTGCACGAGGGCGCCGCTACCATGGATTACATGGAGCAGGAGCAGGAGCGTGGTATCACCATCACCTCCGCCGCCACCACCTGCTATTGGAAAGGTCACAGGATCAACATCATCGATACGCCGGGCCACGTGGATTTCACCGTAGAGGTGGAGCGTTCCCTGCGGGTGCTGGATGGTGCTGTTGCCGTGTTCTGCGCCAAGGGCGGTGTGGAGCCTCAGTCTGAGACCGTATGGCGTCAGGCAGAGCGCTACGGCGTCCCCCGTATAGCCTATGTGAACAAGATGGACATTGTGGGCGCCAACTTCAACCATGTGTTGGAGATGATGCGCACCCGCTTGAAGGCCAATCCTGTTCCCATTCAGCTGCCCATCGGTGAGGAGGCAGGCTTCCGCGGCATCATTGATCTGGTGCGTATGCGGGCGGAGCTCTATTATAATGACAATGGCACCGACATCCGGGAAGAGGATGTCCCGGCCGACATGCTGGAACAGGCGGAAGAAGCCCGGGCCAACATGCTGGAGGCGGTGGTAGAGCAGGATGACGAGCTGCTGGAACGATTCCTGGAGGGGGACGACCTCACCGAGGAAGAGATAAAGGGCTGCATCCGCAAGGCTACCATTGCCGGCGCCATAGTTCCCGTGACTTGCGGCACCTCCTACAGAAACAAGGGCGTACAGCCTTTGATGAACGCCATTGTGGATTATCTGCCTTCCCCGCTGGATATCCCCCCTGCCAAGGGCACGGATAAGGACGGAGAAGGGGAAATGATCGCCGAGCCCCGGGACGATGCACCCCTGACGGCTCTGGCTTTCAAGATCATTGTGGATCCCTATGTGGGCAGGCTCTGCTTTGTGCGGTTGTATAGCGGTACGCTCAAAAGCGGCAGCTATGTATATAACGTTGGCAAAAAGAAAAAGGCCAGGGTCAGCAAGATCCTGCTCATGCACGCCAACGTGCGCAAGGAGCTGGAAGAAGCCTATGCCGGGGATATCGTTGCACTGGTCGGCATGAAAGAGACCAGCACCGGCGATACTCTGTGCGGCGAGACTCACCAGATGCTGCTGGAAAAGATGGAGTTCCCGGATCCTGTTATCCAGGTCGCCATTGAACCCAAGACCAAAGCCGGGCAGGAAAAGATGGATCAGGCACTGGGCAAGCTCCAGGACGAGGATCCGACTTTCCGCACCTATGTGGATCAGACCACCGGTCAGACCATCATCGCCGGTATGGGCGAGCTGCATCTGGAGATTATCGTAGACCGGCTCATCCGGGAATTCAAAGTGGAGGCTACCGTAGGCAAGCCCCAGGTGGCTTACAAGGAAACCATCAAGCGCCCCGTCAAGGCCGAGGGTCGGTATGTTCGCCAGACAGGCGGCCATGGCCAGTATGGCCACTGCGTGGTGCAGTTCACTCCCCTCTCCAGCGGAGAAGGCTACCGCTTCGTGGATAAGACCGTGGGCGGTGTCATCCCCAAGGAGTACATCCCTGCCATTGACAAGGGCATCCGGGGCGCATTGCAGTCCGGCCCCCTGGGCGGGTATGAAGTGGTGGACATTGAAGCCACCGTGCTGGACGGTTCCTACCACGAGGTAGACTCTTCGGAAATGGCTTTCGAGATCGCCGGATCTCTGGCGGTGAAAGAGGGTCTGCAAAAGGACAACGCCATGCTCATGGAACCCATGATGAAGGTGGAGGTTCTGGTGCCCGACGAGTATCTGGGCGAGATCAACGGCGATCTGAGCAGCCGCCGTTCCCGGATCAACGGGTTGGAAACCACCGGCGCCGGTACCCAGATCAACGCCACCTGTCCCCTTTCGGAGATGTTTGGCTACGCCACCACCCTGCGGTCCCGCACTCAGGGACGAGGCACCTTTACCATGCAGTTTGAGGGATACGAAAAGGTGCCCGAAAGCGTTGCAGAAAAGGTTCTGGGCCGCTACAATTATAAGTTCTGATACTAAAATAAAAAGATAAAGATTCAAGGAGTTAAAAATGGCTAAGCAAAAATTTGAACGGACGAAGCCCCATGTAAACATCGGCACCATC
>OIXH01003139.1_pt1 | contig 15182 bp, 24 predicted proteins | sample 1587741 | NCBI WGS metagenome assembly OIXH01 (sample SAMEA3888916, study PRJEB22519) | human gut metagenome | biome: human gut; feature: human-associated habitat; material: faeces | place: Denmark | collected 2011 | reverse complement strand
AAACCACCACCCACGGGTTCCGATCCCATGTTCCACGGCCGGACACCTTGTCGATAAGAGCGGCAAAGGCTTCTCTGGGTGATTTATAATCACAGATCAGGAATTGTTTTGTGTCTATAAAATAGTATGGGTATTCTAATGCTTGCGAACCTGCATACACTCCTTCCTTTATGCACTCCTCGTCCGAAATATCCCGCAACCGCTCGCAGCGGATTCCGATGATGCGGATTTGGTGGGGCATTAGGTCAGCACGGACGAACATTTTGTTAGTACTTCCGGGCACAAACGCCAAATCCGTAAATTCCCGCACCACATCGTTGTAGCATTGCGCCACGGCCACGACCTCGCCGACCTTGTAGCGCAATTTCACGATGATATTCTCCCCATTGGCAACTGCATATATCTTCCCATCTTTGTCGGGGAGGACGCGCCCCATAACCATGTTGACCGGAAAGTCGATCCCAGCCATAATTTGCGTCGCCCTGGTCTTGCGTTCCTCGATAACCGCGTTTGTATGATGGTATCGGTCGTTAAACATTATCTTCTGCATGGTTATTCAGTTTTAAGTAATTCCGGGTTGTCGTGAATATTGCCAATTACTTCGCAACATTGAGCCATCCATGATACGCTTTGTGCTTCGGCAATAGGAGAATACGGATATAACGGCGACCTATGGTCATAGCCGAACGATACGGGATTATCCTCAAAAGCGAGACCGCCGGGAACTCGGAAGACGGATCGCACAATTCCGCTACCGTCTTCTTTGAATATATCTCCCTCCCAAATATCATTTCCGTTCTTGTCTTTGAGTTCGGTAAACTGCCCGATTGTATTTTTATCAACCTGTATATATTCTACCCAACGCCCCGGCCCGACAGTACCAATCATTGGAATATGGTCGTCATCCCCAATTTGCAGGTCGCCATATATCCATTCCCCATTGTCGAGGCGCTTGCCTCGGAATTTAATCTCTCGCATAACTATTCTTGTTTGAGGTTGTTAATTCTGTCGATCTCGACCTTCAAATTCATCTCTGCACTACGCACATCCCGTTGCAATTCCTCCAGCCGAGCTATTTGCTCCTCGTCCATCCGCGGGCATCCCCGCAGCCAGCTGTCGTAATTCGGGGTGTTCAGTTTGCCGTCACAAATCCCTCCGACACGCATACAGTAGTCGTAGTACTTGATGTATTCCTCCTTCGGAGCGTCTCGGTCGATGTCCGTCAGCATATCGGCCATGCTCACGAATAGATCGCCGACCTCTGCAATTCCTCCGGGGTCGTCGCCTACCCACGCATCCGGCTCATAATCGTAGCCGTGCTTTTCGCAGAAAGCGGCCAGATAGGCGTTGCAAACCGCGTTGTAACTTAGTCTCAGTTCCTCGCGTGTAAGTTTCATTAAAATCGTCTCAACGTGGTCAGGCATATCACTGTAAGGTTGTTTATGCACCCGTCGATAAATTCCCTTGCTCATGGTTAGGATGTTTTAGTGTAACGCCCACGTCTTGTGCATTGCAGCGATCAGGTCTATATACCCTTTGTATTCCTCCATCTGCTCGGGACTATAGCCTTCGGCCTCGCCAATTTTTCGGAAATGCTTCTGCCACTCGGAAATGGTGTAGCGTTTGCATCCTATTTGAATAACATCCTCACCCCAATAGGATACTGTATGACGAGATGCGCTGATAAATAGCGATTTAGGAACATCGCACCTGTCGCCCAGTTTGCACCCGTCGCCCAGTTCGCACCTGTAGCCCAGTTTGCACCCGTCGCCCAGTTCGCACCCGTCGCCCAGTTTGCACCTGTGGCCCAGTTCGCACCCGTCGCCCAGTTCGCACCTGTAGCCCAGTTTGCACCCGTAGCCCAGTTCGCACCTGTCGCCCAGTTTGCACCCGTCGCCCAGTTCGCACCCGTCGCCCAGTTTGCACCCGTCGCCCAGTTCGCACCCGTAGCCCAGTTCGCACCCGTCGCCCAGTTCGCACCTGTCGCCCAGTTTGCACCCGTCGCCCAGTTTGCACTCGTAGCCCAGTTCGCACCCGTCGCCCAGTTCGCACCCGTCGCCCAGTTTGCACCCGTAGCCCAGTTCGCACCTGTCGCCCAGTTTGATATTGCGCGCCTCAAATTCGGGGGATAATTCAGAAAGTTCATTGTACTGAAAGGGTGTCCAGCCTTTGTCTGAAACCCAGAGATAAAGTGTTTTCATGGTTAGTTATCTTTGTGCTTAAATTTTAAAACAGTTTATGGATTAAAATACAACCACCATTGACGGGAACGGAGCACTATTTTTTTTGTCCCCGAATTTTAGCCTCCCCTTTATAAATCTAATTTCCCGTGCTTTGTGGTAAATAAATTCGTGAAAATATCGAGTATCTGTACGCGCCGGAATCAACATTACAACTATTGTGTTGATTTTTTGTGCCTCCATGAAGCATTTACGAACCCATGCGTATATATCCCGACCGTATGGCGGATTGCAAAAAACAGTATTCCCGCCCCAATCTTTTCGGAGCCCGTCCTGCTCTTTGGTGTAGAATTTAACACACTTAGCATTATGCGGGGTGGCGCAAGGATCAAGTGTAAAATGAAATTCACTATTGAGTTTATCATAGAAATCCTGTGGTGTGGCCCACAAATCGGTCTTAGATGAAAACATCGTTTCTGTATTCATAAATTAGTTTTTTTTGTGTTTGACTTTCCAATTCGGTATGCAGGAAATCCAGCCCCAGAACGGTATGCGCCGCTTCAAGTAGTCCGGATCATCCTCATGGTTGTACGCCTCGGTCTCGAAGCAGGTGTAGTAGTACGCGCCCGGATAAGGCGGGATAATCACTTCGATCAGCCACGAAATGCCGTAGCAAATCCATCCGGCGAAGAGAATGCCGACCACCGTAAGCACCCAGCCCCACCAAGCGAACGAGTAGCTGATGGCGACGGGCAGGAGGATTGCCGCGGGTAAGGAATCCGTAGGCTTCATTTACTCCGTACAGCGAATAATCCGGGCAAATATGCTCGATCTCACCGGGCAATACCGTCGTATAGTCCCGGAATCCCGTCCCGCCCCGGATCACCTCGCAATGGTAGATGTCCGGACAATCGGGCGTGAAAGTGAAAACCTTCGACATATAAACCCGGTCGTAGCGACCGAACATCGGGTCGGCGAACTCCACCGAATCACCCTGCGATTTATGCCAAGTTGACAGTTTCATCAGCGCGAGGTTCGGGAAGTGGTGACCGTCTATGTCAACCAAACCTATTCGCATAATCCGTATCTCAACATGTTTTTAAATATCCCCATCATCGGAGCTTTTACGATACTGTTTCCGGCCAACTTGTACTGCTGTGTATCGCTGATTCCCGCAGCTTGTATCTTGTTAATGTCGCTATCCGAAACATCCATCAGCCGCAAACACTCGCGGGGCGTAAGGCGGCGGATGCAGTCGGCATAGTCCAGCAGATTGTTTTGTTCCCTCGCGCTGCCTGTAATCGTTCCGGGAAGATCCGCTTCGCCGCCTTTGTTGAAGCCGCGTCCCCGCATCAGGATTTTCGGTTCAAGTCCGCCGCCCGATTTCGTCGTTATCGTCGGGCTGATGCCAGTCGGATCGTATACCCGGTATTGCTGTTGGTTCCAGTCCGTTTGCTTCGTTACGCCGATCTGCATCACATAATTATCCTGTTTGCTCATTTTGTGTACTCTTGCATTTATCGTCATGGCAACACCATTAAGATCGGCTATTTTTGCAGGCTTAAACGGTTCATTTCGGCCTGTCTGCTTTTGCAGAAATTTCAGCATTGTTTCGCTCAGATAATACTTCTCGTCTACCTCCAATTCCAATACGTCTTTCAGCCGCTTTTCCAGCCTGACCGGATGCGGGAATTCATACCAGCAGCCGTTAAGAATGGAGAGCATAAATACACGTTCCCGGTTCTGCGGGACGCCGTAATCTTTGGCGTTGAGTACTTCCGTGTAATTGACATATCCCAGCGAACGCAGCCATGATTCCCATTTGAGAAACAGTGGGCGATATTTTTCCGATGCGAGGGCTTTCACATTCTCCATCAGCAGGAATTTAGGATGCTTGGCCGCGATCGGCCGACGGCATTCCCATAACAAGGATGATCGGGTGTCTGAACCTTCATCGAAGCCCTTTTGTTTTCCGGCGATGCTGATGTCGGTACACGGAAACGAGTAGGTGAACAGGTCGAAGTCCGAAACGGCGTTCCAATCGATTTTCGTGATGTCGCCGTAATTTCGGCCGGCCAGCTCCGGGAACACTGCATCGTGAGCCTTAATCGCCCATTTGTCAATCTCCGACCAGCCCACGCACTCGTAGTCCGCGCCGATGTCCCGAAGAGCCATCAACTGACTGTCATAGCCGGAAAAACTTGTGAATACTCGTAATTTCATAGTCATAATCCGTAATAACTCATGCAGCTGTCTTTTTATCGTTCGTTAAAGGTTAACTGAGGGGACTGGGGCTTCTTCGACTGCTCGATGCTCGTTACTTGGTCTGTCATAATTTTTGCTGTTTTATAATAAACTCCATGGGATTAGGCATGCAATCTGTATCATAAGATCGGCATTCTGTTATTGATTTACCTTGGTAGTTACAGCGTTGAGCCTTTGCACGACGAGAAGCAATACTTTGTTTTACGGCTACGCTGTCGTATCCTAAGTTCCATCCCCTACGACGTAACTCTAAATTTTCTATGCTCACATTTCGCAGATTGCCGTCGAGATGATGCACAACATAACCATCGGGTATTGCCCCGAAAGTAATCTCCCAGATATGGCGAGCCACATTACGTAGCTTTCCGTCTATTCTTTTAATCAGAACACCTTTAGCCAAATATCCTTGGGTATTTTTACGTCGATGCACACGCGCTGCTGTGCATTTAGACAAAGCCGCCATGCTCATCCAGTCCCGCTGGCGACGTCCTTTATTATGAGGCACATGACCTGATTTATATTTACCTTTATTGGGCATAGCAGCTATTTTATGAAGATGCAATTTAGACTTGTTCAATCCCAAACGAGATGCTTTGTTAGCAATGGAATTCACAGAACGACCGAGCAGAATAGATATATTGGAATTCTGCATGTCAGAATAAAGTTCCTTGAGCATCGCCTCCTCTTGTGGAGAGTATTTTATATTCGTTTTTTTCATCTTTCAATCGAATTATTTGTGAAAAACAAAGGGGATTATTTAATATGTTTGCTACTAAGTATATGGACGAGCACTCTTCTGTTAAAGTATCTTCATGAAATACAACACCTTGAATACCACGAACGCTGAGATTGAATAATAAAAAAGGAATGCTGCGACTTGATTTTTCAGAACAAATGTAAATGTGATCAATAGGACTGTAATTAAATAGCGAATAATTGTTACGCGATCTCCACCAATGACGTATCAACAGAGACCCGGTGCCGGCAGAGGGCTCATAGGTGATTTTGGCTGAATCTGACGAAGATATACGCAACAGGACATCCGAAATAGATTTTGGCGTAAAGTCCTGTTTCAAATCCTTGCGTTGTGCGTACAAGCTCTGATAAAAATCATAAAACCAATCATAGCTTAAATCATTCGCATACATATCACATATAGCCCGGTAAATAGGATCCCGGTCGGAATCGCCGTAAAAAAGAACTTCATTTAGGCGATATGGAATAGAATCTACGGTTTCGGCTCCCAATATGTCACATAGCTGTTTCATCAATTCAAATACTTTTTATGGCTTGATTTCACATTTTCAACATCCGTAATAGCATACAACGTCGTTGTTTCAATGTTCGAATGACCTAATAATTTTTGTACTTGATCTATCGGCATTCCGCGACTCAAAGCCATGGATGCGGTAGTCCGCCTGAAACGATGCGGATGTACGTCTGAGACACCGGCCCGCTTCCCTATATCATGCAGAACCTGCCGAACATAAGATGTGGATATATGATTCGATGACCGAGATGCAGGAAAAAGGTAACAATCTACGTGACCATGTGACATATGTGCCAGAACGGCCCGTTTCGCTTTGGCATTTAAATACACATAGCGTTCTTTACCGCCCTTCCCCAAAACCTTCATTTGCATATTCTGAAAATCTATATCCCTAATGCGTATTTGAACCAACTCCGAACAGCGAATCCCTGTTGAATAAAGAAGTTCTACCAGAGCATGTTCAAAATTATTTCTGACAGAACCCCGGATAGCTTCCATATCGTCATCCGTAAAGGGTTCCTTTACTCGTTTATCAACTCGAATAGATTTTATTTTAAGCATCGGATTGACCTGAACATATCCCTCTGATGATGCCCATGAAAAAAAAGACGATAATACACGTCGTTCATTATTCAGTGTCACTTTACTGACTTTGCCCAAAACACTACGCATGGCCAAATACCACCGCACAACATCCGAACTGATGCATTTAAGTGATTGATTCGGAAACTGGGTGGTCGTCGAGGCGAAAAACTGCTTTAAAATTTGATGGTAATACGCTATTGAACGAGGACTGAATCCTTCGACCGACTTGGCAACTAAAAAATTCTGAACGACAAATTGTGCTTCGGAAATACATTCCGGTTGATACGAAACTATAGAGGTTGAATGTTTTTCAATACGATAATCTGAGCAAACAAGTAAGAGGGATTCAACAATACGGCATACTTGATCCGTGGTAAAAAATCCCAAAAGCTCATGTTTTATCCGAGAAATATACTCTTCTTGACAACTCATTATTTGATTGTTATCCATCTTTTATTCGTTAAAGGTTAACTGAGGGGACTGGGGCTTTCAAGCGCCACAAATACACCCCATTCACACGCTCAAGAGTGAAATTATCTTTAAGAGAGCCGCCCAAACGACGGAATCGAATGTAGGCCATTGCTTCATCCCGTGTGTAATACTTTTCCCCGGATTGCACACTTGGCGGCCCGCCATCCTTAAGCGCCTTGTCGAGTTTTGCGTAACTGACAAAAGCCGTATAGGCATTCGTGTGTTTGAGGTATGCCTGCTTGCTTTGCATGGTAGCTATCAATCGGCGAATATCTTTCACGTTGTAGTCCTGCAACAGCCACACGGCCTGTGCTGCAGTTATGGGCTCGGGCATCGAAGCAATACATGGCGCGTTCGTGGCGATCCATTCTATGAGTTCCACGGCCTCCGTCTCTTTTCCCCCTACAACCCCCTTTTTAGTATCTACCAGTGTGTGTGTATATTCTTCTATTCTTTCTTTCTTATATTCTTTAGTTGTGGTTATTTGTTGGTTATCTGTTGGTTGTTTGCTGGTTGTTTGTTGGTTATCTGTTGGTTGACAACCATTATCAAAACCATCCTGTGCTTGTTGGTATAAGTCATAATTACAGACAGTTATGATAGTATATTTGCGTGTTCCCGACTTGGTTATAAACCCGCAATTATCCAGCTTGTCTATTGCGGTGCGTATTTGCATCTCCGAAAGTCCTGTCTCTTCGGACAGCTGTCCTCTGCTGGTTACCAATTGTCCGCGGTCAATGATTAAACCCTTCCACTTCTTGGCCCGGTAATTTGCCTTCAAAATGAAATGCAATGCCAGCCGTACGCAGTTCGTATCCGGATACCACTCCCAATCGAGGAAGCTGCGGTACATCTTAATCCAACTGTTATTTGAAGTGTTACACATTGCGAATTAATCGTTTGTAATAATTGATCTTATCGGACATCTCCGACCTCGACATTTTGAATACGCTGTGCTTACTGCGTTCAAGTTCTTCAACGACTGCAAGTCCGTATTTTCGGATCAGTACTTGGCGGTAAACTCCAATGCGACCAGCAGAATGCCTGTTGCAAACCCTGCATTGGGCGTGACAATTCCTTTCGTCCCATCTCGTAGACCTGTGAGCTCGGTCTATATAGTGCCCGCAATCGCATGTTTCAGGCGCTATGGGCGCCCCGCAGGTGATGCAGAAACCTCGCCCACCCGGACAGTCTCGATGACGTATAAAAAGGCTGAAAACACGGTCGTATTCCCGTTCTAAATCTGTCATGCGTTATAGCCTATTTGGCGCATCTGCTCCTTCTCGAAACTCAGTTGCGTACGTAGTATGTCTACTTGATGGACACACGTGCGGTTGATCCTGTCGAGCATGTTAACGACCTTGTTCTCCTCGGCACAGGACGCCCGAAGTATTTCTTTTTGGATACTCGGCGCCAGAGGTATCAGGTCTTTCAGCCGGGAGGCTTTCAGCATCGCCAACTCCTGTTCGTATTTCGCCTTCGACAGGAGATAGCCGCTACGCGCCATACGCACACTCAGTTCTGACATGCGCTGTGAAATTGCCTGCGGCTCAGTAGGCGGTTCTGCTTCAATGAAGAGCTGCATTTCCTCGATCTCTTTAAGTTCAGATGTATCCATGGCTTAGAAGGGAAGATCGTCGGGGTCAGATTGCATTTGGGAGGTAGTAGAGGTGCATGAAGCCTGGGATTCCCTGCGCCCCAAAATCCTGACCGTATCGGCCATGATCTCCGTGATGTATCGTTTGATGCTATCTCGGTCGGTATAGTCGCGGGTTCGCAACCGACCTTCGACGTAAATCTGCGCCCCCTTCTTCACGTATTTATCCACGATATCCGCGGTATTGCGCCACGCCACCACATGATGCCACTCCGTTATCTCCTTTACGGTTTTTGTTTGCCTGTCGGTGTAACGGTCGGTCGTCGCCACACTCAGGCTGGCAACCTTGGCGCCCCCGTCCAATACACGAACTTCGGGATCAGAACCTACATTCCCGATGATGATGACCTTGTTTACCATATTTTCGTTGTTGTTTTTTGGCGAATATTTTTAACCTGCGGATGGCATCCCACTCGCGCGTGGATTGTTCAGGGAGCGGACGAAGCATATCAATCGCCCGAATCACCCTGCGCATATCGGAATTGGATACATTCATTGCAGTGGTTTTTTAAAAGTAGTCTTGATAATAGTCTTGCTCGACCTGGCGGGCGGGAACAACACTTCCCCCGTCTCCGGATCCGCCAAGCCCGATGCAGGCATACTGCGCAGCATCATCTCCCGCTCTTTGATGTCCACTTTTAAAGCTTCAAGCGTTTCATACATATCTCGCAGTTTGCTGTCGCCGCACATAGAATAGTCGTACTTCACGCCCGATTCGGCCTCCTCCAGCCGGCAGTCGCCGAACTGGTGCGACTTGCCGTATTTGGCAAGCTCCCGCAGCGTGATGTCGCGCACGTCGGTGTTCTCCTTGAATAACTTGATGGCGGCCTCCATACGGCTGATATTGATGTGAGCCGTGATCGGGTCTACCTCACCCTCCATGACCGAGGAGACAGCCCGCGCGGCCAGCTCGGCGGCGGGCGTCGATTCCCGCAGCAACATTACCTGTGCTTCCATATCACTTTGCATTTTTGCGTGCCTGACGATATGATTCGAAGAGCGCCGAGAAGCGATCCACGACTTCGGCATCGGCGTCGCGGTATTTCAGCAGGCGTGCCCCTGCGTCAAAATCTGCGGCATAGTTGTCAGTCGTGAGGAACCCGTACATCCATTTCAGCAGCTGATCGCAGGTGATAGGGTCATCCAGGTGTTCCATAGTAATTCGTTTGCGGGCAGGTGCCGGAGCGTTGGCCGGGGTCTCAGTGGATTGTGCAGTTTTTGCACTTTGCGCAGCTGCCCGGTTGGTATTCTCGATTCGCCGCTCGTCCGTGTCTGCATCTTTTGTATCGTCGATGCAAAACAACCCGTTAAGGGCATATTTGCGAGCGTAGCTCGACGCTGTACCGGTGATTTGTGCCCCATCCATCCCTTTCTTGTCGAAATCTTCACGGGCAAAAGCGGTGGCCGTCGCCGATTCTCCGGAGGCGTTGGTGATGCGCGCCGTGGCTTTCACGTAGTAGCGATCGCCGACATTGACAATGTCATCGCAAAGGTTCAACGCGCATTCATGCGCTTTGAGTAGCGGTTTGACTGCTTCGAGAATATCCTCGCAGCTCCGATACTTGTATTTCCCGAAACTGTTATACTGCCCCTTAGGGGCTTTCAGTTCCGACTGGATAGCGATTAACTCTTTCATAAGCCTACTCGTATTTAATAGTTATCACGGCTTTGCTCCGGTCGATGCCGATGCACCCTTCACGCACAACCTTATGGATTTCTTTATCCGCAAGACGTCGTGAGTACTTCGCGCTAAAGATGGTAATGTTGCCAATGGCAACTTCAATGATTGTCCTCATTGTTATAAATTGTTTCGTTTTGCGTAATTTTTCAACCGGGCCATATGCCCTGGCCATATCCGGCCGTCAATATCGGTGACATTAATAACCTCGATGCTGTCTTCGCACCCGGTTTGCACCTCCTCGAAACATCCGGCGAAGACGTCGTATCAGCGTTCATAAACAGGCATATAGTGATGCCTCGCCTGAATGTCGTAGATTTTGTATGCAACCGTATAGACCCGGCCGTCTTCATCACCACGACGATCTTTCCTGATAGCCTCCCGGAAAGCATGGTATATCAGCTTCAGGTCTATGTCGACCAGCCTTGAGGCAACCTCCGAGAATTTATCCCGATCACCGTTGATGTGCTTGCTGGGAATGTCCTGGTACTCTTCCAGTGCAAGCACAGGGGTTGACGTTGCCGTCGTGTAATATTGTGTGTCCATGGACTATCGTATTTCAACCCGGTAAATACGGGGCTTGTTCTCGTTCTTCAATGCTCGGTAGATGGCCTTGGACTGTATCCGGACAACCTTTCTCCGCAGGCGGTATTGGGCTTGCCAAAGTGCGCCTTTTATCATCGTCCACACGCATTTAACCGTGATTACCGTAAACTCATTCATGGCTTTCGAATATTGAGGTTAGCAATTTTCCAATCTCCTTTGCGCGGTGCTGATTGGATAGCACCCAGCCGAATACCACGGCAATCGGCGCAATGAACGCCAACAAGGTGATAAGATGTGCCATAGCGGCCTATTTTAACGGTTGGACTTGGAGGGGAATACCCGGCTTACGAGTATGGTGCCGACAACGACAGCATACGCGGGATAGAGCACGCGGAACTGAGCAAGGAAACAGCCTAAAGCATGCTCCTCGCACGTGGCGCGGATAACGTTGGTGTAATCGACTTTGTCCGAAGAGAACATCGGTCGTGTTGCCTTGAGGTGGCAACGATAGAATACGGTGCGGCTTTTCTTTGCGCGCGGTGTGGTCTGGGTGTTATTTACCCGGGTACCACTTTTAACATCGGTCTGCATTGTCTGTTAAAAGTTTAGTTAATATGTAAAGGGCAATAAAAAAGGCGTTGCCCCAGTCAGGTTTGCAGACCGACACTATCAGCAAGCTGAAAGTGGACAAGGGACAACGCTTTATATAGCGTTAACTATGTACTTTGTTGATGCTAATAGCATCGGTCTGCAATTGCAAATATACAACTTCATTTCGAATCTGCAAAATTATTTGCCATCGGCATCGAAAAAAGGTATCGACGGCTTCTCCTTACGGGCGATTCGGTACATCATTTCAGCCTTTGCGCCGTTGATGATCTTACCCGCAATGTTAGCAATCTCCGATGCCTCTTTGATCTCGATCTCTCGTGCCCGAAGCTCTGCATACACGCGGCCCAAATCGGCCGTCAATTCCCGGATGTTCTTAATCTCTTTCATCGTTTTGTTGTTTTTTGATTTCTCGGTATAACTTTAGTTGAATACGTTTGTAGTCGATTGTTTCGGGGGTTACGGGGAGGTTGCAGCGCTTTAGTTTATCCATTAAATACCCGTCAGTCAGATTCTCGCGTTTCTTTCGGTCATACGCCCGGTACATTTCGAGATTAGCTGCGTAATACTTGCTGGCATTCGCCCGGTACTTTTCGAGATTAGCGGCGCGCCACTTACGGTGCTTTTCCCGCGCCTTTTCGAAATTGGCTGCGTGCCACTTACGGTTATTTTCCCGCGCCTTTTCGAAATTGGCTGCGTGCCACTTACGGGACTGCTCCGCCTTGCATTGTTTGCAAATATGGCTATGACCTAATACGCATTCCTTATTCTTCGCAAACTCTTCCAACGGCTTTTCCTGCCCGCATTTGCGGCAGACGCGGGTAATGTCATCCATAATTTCTTACTTTTAGGGGTTATTCGTAGATAGGACGCCAGCCGACAATACTACTATGGCGGTAATACTATTGCGACGCAGGGAGGATTAGAACAGCCGCCCCTGAACATTATCATCCGGACGCCTCACAGCATCCGCCCACCGCTCGTGTACGAACATCTTTTCTACGCGTTTTATCGTTTTTGATGATGAATAGGTGCATGCTTTGTCAATACTCGCAAAGCATATAAAGTCGTCCGGCATGGAATATTCCGAAACGAACACCGGGAATTCCATGCTGCGCAGCCATCTATAAAATCGTTCATGGTCGAAATCGTCGATATACCCCGACGTGTTAGCATACGGCGGGTCGCAGTATACCGTCGCGCCCGGCGGTATAGCAACATCGCTGTAATCCTTTCGGGACAGTTTCAGTCTTTCCAGACTTTGCAGACTTTGCAGACTTTGCAGACTTTGCAGTCTTTCCAGACTTTGCAGACTTTGCAGACTTTGCAGTCTTTCCAGTCTTTCCAGACTTTGCAGTCTTTGCAGTCTTTGCAGACTTTCCAGTCTTTCCAGACTTTGCAGACTTTCCAGTCTTTCCAGACTTTGCAGACTTTCGTTTAAGAACGCCCACGGAATAGTTAACGCCGGTAAAATTTCCTGCAACTTCTCGTATTGCTCAGAGGTTGGCAACATCCATTGAGATTTGCCAAAATAATGGCCACTCATCTGATTTCCAAGGTGTCGATCGACATCTTTTTGCGTAAGACCGGATAATTTCAGGGCGTTCTGTAAATATTTTCGCAAATACGCTGATTTAACCCGAAAAACATCTGTATGTATCGCCTTTGTATTCAATGTGCCGTCCGCATTGTATTGAGGTGCCACGTCGCACGCTGCGCACAACTTCAGCACCTTTTGCGTCAGCTCTCCTATTTCATCACGGACTTTTGCAAATTCCCGGACAAATCCTTTCCATGCCAACCGCGCGCTCGTGGGCGTCCCCGCGAAAAATACCGCGTGCAGGTGCTTCTTAAACCGCTCAACCTCCGGATCATACAGATATGACTGCATACCATTCCCAAAGCTCCAGCAAAGCCGCACGTAGGGGTCGATGTCTTTGAGACGGAAGAAATCCTCCCGACTGATCCATCGACATTCATTCCGGTATTTCCCATCGATGGCATCACGGAAGACTTGGGGATATTCCGTAATATCGTTTGCAATGAAACGCCCGAATTTACCAGACAATATGGCAGCGTGAGTTACCGCACATCCTCCGGCGAACAAATCCACGAACGTATGCGACGCGGGAAGATTCGAAATAACCCATTTCGCAATACTATTCTTAGAACCCTTATAAGGTAATCCGTAACTCATAACTAATCTAAATGCGTTGCCATCCTCCGCGCCCTCTCGGCATTTTTGAGGTAGCGCGCCTTGTATTTCTCATTGGCTTTCTCCGGAGGAACCAAGATTACCGTGTTTCTATCGAGCCGTAAAGGCACGAGACCCTTTTCTTTGAGCTCATTGATATAACTCTGCATATATAGATGATTGTTGATTCCAAAAAATGCGGGGGGGCTTACGACGATCCCCCGCGGTGGCGACACAGCTTCCGCGCCGCCGGTTTGCGTTCTTTGCCCGTTTCGTGAGCTTCCGCCTCGGCCTTGCTACTCTTATTCACGCGGCCTCGGATTGTCGAGGGATATACCCTCTGTCAGCTTCCGTTGTGACAGACGCCCAAGCGCCCGATCAAACTCACAACATTAGGGCTAGAACCCCGTTGAGCTACCCGGATTCGAACCGGGAGTACCGCCTCCAAAGGGCGGTGTGTTAACCATTACACCATAGCTCAATAAATGCCGCCGACATCTCCACTCACCCACGCCACCGCGTAGGGCTTTAATGCCGACGGCACACCATCCGCGTGCTTCACAGCAGGCCAATGGCAAATACCAAACTTAAAATGCGATTTGCGGATTATTGGCAGGAATCCGCTACCTGTGGCATATAGTACTCGTTAAACTGTGTCGGCCGTCCGTCTTCCGTAACGGCCCTCTGTTTGTTCGAGCAAATGGAATATCCCATTTTCCGGAGCCGACTGATGATCCGGCGCAGCTCCGTTGTGTGGTACAGCCTCTCAGCCTTGCGAACAGTCAGCCTGCCGCCGGCCTTGAGATAGGCCAGAATTTTATTTTGAGGATCGTGTTTCATGGCCTTTGATGTATTTGCCGCTTTTCCCACGGGTACGGTCGAATTTCCTGAGCCTGCCTTCCAGTTCGTCGATGCGCTTGTACAGGGTATCACGTGCTTGAGTGAGCGCCAATACCTCGTGTTCCCGCTCGATAAGGCGTCCATCCGCTTCATTGCGCTCGCAAAGGCATGTAGCAAGCCGCACCTCCAGGTCTTCGATCCGTTTCCACATTTTCCACCTGGGCGTCAGGTCGAAGCATAGAAATCTCCTCTTCCTCAAAGTGTTCTTCTCCATAGTATAATTGTTTTAAGGTGTTGCAAATAAGCCCGCGCGCACTGTAACTTTAAACTCCATTTCAAAACTGCGCCACCGAAAAACGCACGCGGGCAAGATGCAGACCTCACGCCTAAAATGAAATAACCCACTGCTGAAAGAACGGTGCGCAAGGTCTGCCATAGAGCCTGGATAGGCAGTCAAGCCACACCAGGCGTAATAATCAATACGGCTCTCCGGATTACTCCGGGTCATCGCTCGTTCATTGGTATTTATCTGTTGCCAGCCCTTCTGCGCCAAGTCGCTCGCCGGGTTTTACATCCGCTCGGATGGTTCTCGTGTATCAATGTGTCAAAGAACACAGAAATTGCTTTTGCCTTGCGGCGGGGTTAGTGCCAGCAATCAAACCCCTCACCTATGCGGTGGCTATCTTGGAAGTGCGGCAGGATTCGAACCTGCAACCTGCGCCCGGAAATGCAAGGTCTTTCAACCTCTGTGCTTCTATTTCGCATCCCTGCACCGCTCTACCTTTGAGCTACACACCTCGTGCTGTTATTTGTCCTTTACCTTCTCAACCTTCCACGTCTTGTGCATGGTGGCGATCAGGTCTATATACCCTTTGTATTCCTCCATC
>OIXH01003137.1_pt1 | contig 15198 bp, 11 predicted proteins | sample 1587741 | NCBI WGS metagenome assembly OIXH01 (sample SAMEA3888916, study PRJEB22519) | human gut metagenome | biome: human gut; feature: human-associated habitat; material: faeces | place: Denmark | collected 2011 | reverse complement strand
AGAACACCTGTTCGGTCGTGAACAGCGAGGGATCGAAATTCACCGCGGGGGCTTTATAGAGCGTCGATGCGCCGCCGGCGATGTCGTATTTGTAGATCGTGGCGGGCGCGATGTAGTTGGTCAGCGAATAGTAAAGCTCCGTATCGTCCTTCTCGCCGTCGAAACCGCTCACCGTGCCGATGGCCGGAAGTTCGATCTCGCGTACGAGTTTCCCGTCGAAACCGTACTGGCAGACCTTGCTCTGCGCATGTTCGAGGTAGGTGGCGAAAAGATAGCCTCCGGCCGAGCCGACGCCTTCCAGCAGCTTCCCGCCGCTTTCGGGAATCACGGTCGAAACCTTCGACGGGTCGTTCAGGTCCACCTTCATCAGCGCGTAGTTCGACGCGTCGCGGTTGGTCACGTAATAGAGCTGGCCGTCCCGGCATTCGACGGGCGCGTAGTCGGCGTCGAAGCCCGGCAGCAAGGTGCGGAATTTCGGCTCGGAAACCTTTTTATAGAGCACTTCCGTACCCGACGTACCCTCCGAAGCCACGATGAAGAGCCACTGCCCGTCCTTGCTGGGCCACGGGCTGAAATAACGCAGCGGATGCTCCGCGTCGGCATAGATCAGCCGGTCGGCCGACTGGGGCGTGCCGAGGCGGTGGTAGTAGACCTTCTGAAACTGGTTCTGCGACGAGAAAACGCCCTTCTGAGGAGCGTCGTACGCACTGTAATAGAATCCTTTGGAATCGGGCGCCCACTCGGCTCCCGAAAACTTCACCCAGTTGATCCGGTCCGAAGTCAGCGTACGGTCGGCGGTGTTCATCACACGGATTTCGACCCAGTCCGAACCCGATGCGGCGACCGAGTAGGCGCAGTATTTGCCGTCCTTGGAGAAGGTCACGCCCGAAAGGGCCACCGTACCGTCTTCCGAGAGCGTATTGGGGTCGATGAACACTTCGCCCTCCCCGCCCGGCTGCGCGGTGCGGTAGAGCACCGACTGGTTCCGCAGTCCGTCGTTGTAGAAATAATACCATGCGTCGCCGTGTTTGGCCGGAATACCCTCTTTGGGGTAGTTCCACAATTCGGTCAGCCGTTCGCGGATCGCGCCGCGGAACGGAATCTGCGACAGGTAATCCTGCGTCACGACGTTCTGGGCCTTCACCCACGCCGCCGTCGCCTCGGAGTTGTCGTCTTCGAGCCAGCGGTAGGGATCGGGAACCTCCGTCCCGAAGTAATTATCGGTCACGTCGGTGCGCTCCGTCCGGGGATAGGGCATGTGTTTTATCTGTTTCATGTCGTTGCAGCCTGTCAGTATCGCCGCGGCGCCCGCGAGGGCCGCCGCCATGCGCGGTAATCTCATCATAACTATACGGTTTGGGTATATATCGGGGCAAAGTTAGGAAAAAATAAGATAGTTCGGCCTGCGGATCGAAGTTTTATTGTAATTCTGGAATACTTTTATAATCTCCTTAGACATAGGAGGTTCGGAAGAAAGAGCAAAAATGAGGTAATGATTTGGCAACCGTTTCTATTTCTGCGCTTTGCTGTGAGTTGCTTTCATTGTCACTCGTCTTAGGACAAAAGTAGCAATAAAAATTGGAATACCTCGAATTGTGAGAAGACTTTTTTGCTTCATTTAAAAGTCTTCTCAACCTTTATCCCGTATTCCTCAATCTTGGCGTACAGTGTTGACCTACCGATAGAGAGAAGTTTGGCGGCAAGTATCTTGTTGCCGTTTGCCTGTTTCAAAGCACGTATGATTCGCTCCTTCTCTTCCTCTGCCGTCCGCAAGGCGAAACTAACCGTGGAGGGGGATACAGGCTCACAACCAAACTCAAAATCAGTATCGGTTATCATGTCACTTTCCGTGTGCAGGACTGCCGAGAATATCTTTTGTTTTAATTCACGCACGTTGCCCGGCCATGTGTGAGTAAGCAGGGCTTTACGTGAGGAAGCGTCAAAACCTCTGACATTCCGTCCAAGTTCGTCATTGGCTATCTCACGGAAGAAGTCAGCCAACGGCATGATGTCCTCCTGACAGTCACGCAACGGAGGTATGGTGATAACATATTCCTGCAACCTGTATAACAAGTCCTGCCGGAAACGCTTTTCCTTGACGGCATCATGCAGGTTCTCGTTGGTGGCGGCGATTATCCGCACGTTGGCTGTTTTGTCCTCTTTAGCACCGACAGGTCGGTATCTTCTTTCCTGTATGGCACGGAGCAACATCTGCTGCATCTCCATTGTCAGGTTGCCCACCTCGTCAAGAAACAGCGTACCTCCATCGGCTTCCTGAAAATATCCCGTCCTGTTGCAGTCCGCACCCGTGAACGCTCCTTTGACATGACCGAAAAATGCGGATGGGGCAAGTGCAGGAGCAAGTGAACCGCAATCCACCGCCACAAAAGATTTGTCGGTAAAGCGGCTTTGGGTATGGATGTCTTGGGCGATATGCTCCTTACCCGTGCCGTTCTCGCCCAATATCAACACGCTCATCCGGGTGGGCGCAACAAGATGTACCCGTTTCTTGATATTGCGGTATGCTTCGCCCTGCCGTATGAATATCGGGACTTGGCGTTGCCTTTTCTGTTCACGTTCCTTGATAATGGAACGGAGAAGCGGTATGAGTTTGTCCTCCACCAGTTGTTTGGGAATGTAGTCCAGCGAACCGAGTTTCATGCTCTCCACGGCAGTATGTACTTCGGCATAGTCAGTCATGATAATGAACGCCTGCCGTTTGTCATTGACACGCATCCATTTCAACAGTTCGATGCTTTCCCCATCAGGCCGACGCAAGTCGGCAAGGACTATATCGTCATTGTCAGCCTTTATCAGAGCCTTCTTTGCGGACGACAGGTGATATACCTGTTCCGTCTTGAAACCTTCCTTAGCCAGTATATTGCACACGAATGTATTATATACAGGGTTGTCTTCCACCACGATTATCCTCGTTTTATCCATTGCCTTTTCTCCTTTCATCCTTTGCCAGTTGAACAATCATTTTCCCTTTTTCCAATACAGCATTCAACGCCCCCGTTGCAGTTCTCTGTCTGAACATCCCGATTGTATGTAGCCATGCAAAAGCCATAAAGGACTGTCGGCATGGATGACCGCCCACGAACTCCTCAGACGATGTGACAAATCCGCCAATGCCTTTCTATCAAGGTTTGCACCAGCCTTACCAAAATCCTGCATATCCTTTTCCGTTTCAGCAATCAGCCTGTCAAGCATCGCCTCACTGTCACCATAAACCAAAAGGGATTTCAAATCGGGCAAATCATCTTCGGGCTTTATATTCAGGCTTCTTTCAGTAACAGCAATCAGTTCCTCCAAAGTAAAGGGCTTGAACAGGCATCCGGCAAATCCGTTTGCCATAAGTTCCTCCGTATCGCAACTGCCGGAAGCGGTAGCAACTATTACGGGAATGTCCTTTGCATTGCCGATATTTGAAGAACGCAACAGTTCCAATACCTCATAGCCGTTCATCTCCGGCATTTTCATGTCAGTGACAATCAGGTCATAATTGCATTTGCGCATGGCTTCCGTCATGTCACCCACGTTATCGAAGGTATCACACCTGACACCTGCATGGGCATACATTTCCTTTATCATGGATAGCAACGTTTCATTATCATCAAGCACCAAGACGGCACATGGTTTTAAGATATGGCGGTCAGTCATGCTCTGTGGTTTTTCTTCCATCACAGTATTGGCAACAGAAATAGGCAGTCTGACCGTGAAACGGCTGCCTTTTTCTTTTTCGCTCTGCAAGTCTATTGTACCTTTCAGCATATCTACAATCCGTTTCACGACAGACAATCCAAGTCCGAAACCGTCCTGTGCAGTGGCATTGGAAAGCCTTTCAAATGCAGTAAAAACCCGTTGTTGCTCATCTTCGGTCATACCAGTACCCGTATCCTCAACAACAAGTGTCAGAACTCCGTTGCTATAGTCGGTCGTCATGGAAACGCCACCGTTTTCCGTGAACTTGATTGCGTTGGAAAGCAAATTGTTTCCGATTTGCAAGATACGGTTCTTATCACCCATCAGTATAACATCCGCATTGTTTTCAATGACCAGACACAGACTTTTGTTTTCAGCCATATTCTGAAATTCAGCTTTCAAGATTCGGGCAATGTCTTCCAATCTGAAAGGAATGGATACAGGCTGTTCCTTGCCATTATCCAGCCGGAAGAAATCCAGCAACGAGTTGAGCATGGCAAGCATTCGTTGAGAGGACAGACGGATATGTTCCGAATATCGGTCTATCTTCGTTTCAGTGCCATTTTTCAGTATCAGTTCGGCATACCCGTGAATTGCTGCAAGAGGTGTGCGCAATTCATGGGTAATGGTGTGCATGGCTTTCTTGCGTGAATCTATCAGTTGTTTATTCCGTCTGGCAGATTCCGTCAGTCGTGAAATCAAGTCCGCTGTTTTACATTTGTATTGCTTGATACGTCTGGCATCAACGTGTATGATAATGTAAGAAACAATCAACAGCAAAAGAACAAATCCCATCAAACCGCCTACCTGTATAAATGATTTTTCACGCATCGAGACTATTTCGTCTTCCCGGTTTTGCAGGTCGGTTTGAATTTTCTTTTCTATTTGGGCAATCAGACCTTGCAGTTGCCTGTTAAGTTCCGCATTACGAGCTGTAAGACTGTCGGCTTGTTCCGACAAACGGCGGCTCTGCTTTTTCTGTTCGTTGACCATGTTTCTATTGGATGAACGGAACGTAGTCGCTGTTGTCATTGGCTTCGTTTCCTCCTTTTTGCCGAAGATCCCCAAGAATCCTTTTACGCTTCGGTTTCTTCGGCTGTTCCTGCACAATATTCTGCACAACAACCGATGCTTGATTAGCTATCTTTTTGTTGATAGATTTTTGTTCATCCATTAACCGGACTATCTGGAACATCTGTCGTTCCTTATCTTCCAAAAGACTGCGCACGCTGTCAACACGCTCAATCGAATGAATTTTATTGAACAGGCACAATGTGCTGTCCAATGCAATGCGTTGGGCATGGTAATTCGCTAAATCCGCTTCGTCCCAATCCAATACAGTTTCTCCTGACAAAGAAAGCTCTATCAGTCGGATATGAATACGGTTTACTTCTTTCCGCAATTCATCAATTCGCTGATTGTTAGCTTCCAGCGATTCTACTTCATTCCACTCAGAATACCACACACAGGAAATTGTACATATCAATACGAAAATTATGATATAACCCAGTATGATTTTTATGTGCAACTTATCCATTTATATCCATTTCAATATGCAAACCGTTGATTAGTTATAATAAAAATTGCCCAATGGAAAAACCGAATTGGGCAATTTTGCTATTCAAAGCCTGTTACAACTTTGATGGTATATGTACTCGTTACATCAGAGAGTTTCAAGAAGTGCTTTATACGCCTTGCTTCCCTCTGCAATACGTTCTTCTGCATCCGGCATCATTGTCCCATAAATGGCAAATGGACGAAGATAAGTCATGCCGGAATACATGGCGGTTACTTGGTAAGGACGCAAAATTTCGTCAATGGTAAACCCTTCCGCACCACCTGCATGATATTCTTCTGCTGCGACTCCGGTTGTTGTAGCCACAAGGAGTTTCTTGCCTTTCATACCGGGATTTTCCATAAATCCGAGCATGAATGTGTCAAGCCAGTCTTTGAGGCGACCGGGGGCACTTCCCCACCAAAATGGGAATTGGAACACGAGCACATCGGCGTTTTTTACATCGTCGATGTAATTTTCCACTTCAAGGGGAGTATTATAGATATCTACTACCTTGACATTTTTCAACTCTCTAACCGCTTCAAGCATGGCTGCACATGCTTTCGACCCTCCAATATTAGGATGTGCCGATAAAAGTAAAATGTTGCTACTCATAACGCTGTATATTTTTGTTTTAGACTTTATTTTATCAAACGCAAAATTAATACACGCAAATGAGATAGCGAGAAAACAAAAAAGGACTAAGATGTCACTTTTCGGGACTATTTCCTTTTAGACAGTTCAAAACTCAAATATTTTCCAGTAATGCTTTCAGGGTTTGCCATTATTTGTTGAGGTGTTCCTGCTGCTACTATGCGACCACCATATTCTCCGCCTCCGGGTCCCATATCGATTACATAATCAGCATTGGCTATAATATCAAGGTCATGTTCAATAACCATCACTGTCGCTCCGTTTCTCACCAATCTGTCAAATACCATCAAAAGAACACGAATGTCGGATGGATGTAAACCGATGGACGGCTCATCAAATACAAAAAGAGCGTCATTTTGCGGCTTATCCATTTCAGACGCCAATTTCAATCGTTGTGCTTCTCCACCGGACAGAGCCGGAGTAGATTCACCAAGCGTAAGATAACCCAATCCCAAATTATTAAGCAGATTCAGTTTCTCATATATTTTTTTATTGCCAGCAAACAGTTTTAATGCTTGCTCGACGGTTAATCCCATAATTCCGGAAAGAGATACACCTTGTTCGTTTGTTTTCTTGTCAGGATGGAATTTTAAGGCTTCAACCGATTTGTCGTATCTTGAACCTTTGCATTCTGGACAGACCATATCAACATCCGGCAGGAATTGCATATCCATTGAAATCTGCCCTGTGCCATCACAGGTTTTACATCTTAATATTCCAGTGTTGTATGAGAAATCCGCAGCTTTGTATCCCTTTTCCTTTGATTGGGGAAGAGATGCAAAAATCTTACGTAAATCGTCAAGAATGTTCGAATATGTTGCAACCGTGGATCTGACATTTATCCCGATAGGCGAAGCATCAATCAAATGGATTTTCTGGATTGTCTTGTTTGTTACAGCTTTGATAGAGGCAGGCAAAGGTCTTTCCGATATTTGTGCCTCTAAAGCCGGTATCAGTTCCTCTAAAACTAAGGTTGTCTTGCCGGAACCTGACACTCCCGTAACAGCAATTAAACGACCACAAGGGATATCCACATCAATGGGTTGCACGGTATGTAGCCTGTCTGTCTTTATGTTTATATAGCCATTGTCGAAAATATGACCTTCCGGTATTGAATCTCTGATTATCGTTTGTTCTGTTCCGGCAAGGAATCGTCCAATTATTGAAGATCGGTTATTCTTAATTGCGTCCACATTCCCCAAGGCAACTATATTGCCTCCGTTATAACCGGCTCCGGGTCCCATTTCTATAAGGTAGTCCGCTGCACGGAGCACTTGTATGTCATGGTCTACAAATACAACAGAATTTCCATCGCTTATAAGGTCTTGCATCACTCCGAGCAGGCCTTCCACATTTGACGGGTGAAGTCCGATTGACGGCTCGTCAAGAACATATAGCATTCCGGTTGTCCGATTACGAACCGCCCTTGCCAATTGCATGCGCTGCCGTTCACCAGTGGATAAAGTCGTTGCACTGCGGTCAAGACTAAGATAACCTATTCCAAGTTCTATGAGGCGTTGTGCAGAATTGCAAAACTCTTTTACAAGGCTATCTGCCATAACTCTCATACTTTCCGGCACTTTATTCGGGATTTGCGTTATCCATGCCAATAGTTCATCCAATGTCATTGATGAAACTTCCGCAATATTCTTACCGCCAAGCAAAGATGACAAAGCCTTGGCGTTATAACGAGAACCTTGGCATTCGGGACAACAGCACAAATGCAGGTATTTGTTTATTCGTTCAAGACCTTTTTCCGTTTCGGCTTTCTTTAACGCCTCTTCGACTGCGCGGCGCGCATTGCGGTATGTGGCATTAAGTTCAAACAACTTCCCATTTTTTGATGGAATAAGTATCAGTTTCTGAATTTCAGCACCATTATATACTATATCTTTTTCCGTATCACTTAAATCCTTGAACGGAATATCTGCCCGTACTCCAAATTCTTCGGCTACTTTTGACATCCATGAAATACCAAACATCTTCCACGGCTCGACTGCTCCTTGATTGATTGTCAGGGAAGTGTCCGGGACAAGTGCATCATTATCAATTTCCCGGACTATTCCTGTTCCATTGCATTTCTCACATGCGCCTTCACCGTTAAATGAAAAAGATTCCGCACTGGGGGCATCAAAATCACAACCGCATATGGGACAATGTAATTTGTTTCCAATCGCTACATCTATGGTTGGCTTAAGCAAATGCCCGTTGGGGCAACAGTGGCTTCCCAAACGGGAAAACATCAGTCGCAGATGGTTAAGTAACTCTGTTGCTGTACCGAATGTGCTTCTTATGCTTGGGATGCCGGGACGTTGTTGCAATGCAACCGCCGCAGGAATATGTTCGATACTGTCAACAACCGCTTTCCCTGCTTGAGCGATTCTTCTTCGGGTAAATGTAGATAGGGATTCAAGATAACGTCTTGACCCTTCAGCATACAGCACACCGAGAGCCAAAGACGATTTTCCTGAACCGGACACTCCCGCAATTCCAACGAGTTGCCCAAGTGGGATGGACGCATCAATATTTTTTAGATTATGCACCCGTGCGCCACGAATTTCTATTTTATCGGGTACATCATTTTTTAGTTTCATAATATCCGCTTATAATAAGTCTGCAAAGTTAGACATTGATTGCGACTTAGCCTGATATAAAAGCGGATAGATATGTCAATTTTCGGGATTTGACACACTCTCACGGAATTTTTGCGGTGTCATTCCTCCATTACGTGTAAAAAAACGATTGAAATAAGTGGCGGTACTGAAATGGAGTATATCGGCAATTTCTGCGGAAGACAGGTTTGTATATGCCAACAACTTTCGTGCTTCTTCCATAATACGTTCCTGTATATACAATTTGGTGGTTGTCCCTAACGCATCTTTTACAATCTTATTCAGATAATTGGTTGTTACACATAATTTCCCTGCGTAAAACTCGGTACTATGCTCTGAAATGAAATATTCATTGACAAGCCTTATAAACTTCTCAACATGACGGCTGACAGGAATATTTACATTCCCACCAAAACCTGATTTCGCATCTGCCCTTCCTATTAAGACAAGTAACGCATAGAGCATGGCACGCAGAAAATGTGTATCTGCATTTTCCCTCCTATTGATTTCACTTTTCGTGAGCAGAAGTAAATTCAAAACCTGTTCATACAATACCGTATCCATTTGAAGGTATGGAGTGGGACGGTCGGGATTAAGAAACGACATTTTTTCTAAGAAAAGGTGGTCGGAGAAAAACGACCGAAGAAATGCTTCTTCGAATAGCAAAACATACCCTTCCAATGTTTCATTATCAGACAACCAGTGCCATACTTCTCCCGGAACAGAACAAACAATCTGCCCCTTGCTTACTGTTGTAACATGATTGTTTACGGATAACTTGGCTTCCCCCTCGGTTATGAAAATAACCCGATAAAAATTATCTCGGTATATAGGTGTCTTCTTCAACCACGGACGGATAAAGGCAATGTCAACCAAGTCCATCAGCAGTTCTTTGTGGTATTTCTTTCTATAAAATTTATATAATGGTATCTTCTTCATGCTTAATTACTTTGCTTATTGCAAAGTTAGCTCTTTTTACTCACAAAAGGCAAAGAGTTCAGGATTTTCATTTTCAAAATCATACAAATTTAATATGAAATATAAGGTGTTTTTCGAATGTTTTCATCTTTGATATGAATTCCAGAACACTTTATAATGATATTATAGGTTATAGTATTGGTTATTGGACTATATATCTGAGCCAGTTATAACCTCATTCCTCGCTTACGTTTCTTTTTTCTGCGCAATATCTCCGCCATCTCTTGATTGGCTTCTGCATCGGCAGCGTTACAAGATGGACCGCTACCGTCCAGCAGTCCCAATGAACCACTGAACAGTTCACCTCTTACAGTGTCGGAAACTGCGCTTGGCGTATCCGTTGTACAGGCTTTCGGTATCAGGTTCATGCGTTCCTCGTTCCTGTTGCGCTGCAAGGCAGCATCAATCTTGGAATAGCTGAAACGCCTGTCCACCTTGGAGCCGTTGAAGTGGTAGCCGTTCATGGTGAAGATCACGCCCTGTACCTCGTCAGTTTGCCCCTTGTGCTTGAAGCGGACTTCAACACCTTGACGGTGCAGGTTGGCAACAAGCACGTTCCAGTTGCCACACCTGCCGACTTCCGTTTTAAGTATATCGTACAGCCTGTACTTCGTCCTGTCAGGCTCTTTCAGTCGGTTGCGCTTGACATTATCCTTGCCGCCAGCCATGTGCAGACCGTATTTCAAGGTAAGCTCCTTGCAGATACGGGTGCTGCGCAGACGCTCGTTCCTGTCCGAAATGGTCTTGCCGTCATTGCCGATGCGGTTGAAGGCGATATGCACGTGCGGATGCTCCTTGTCGAAGTGGCGGGCGATGAAGAACTGGGTGTTGCGCAATCCCATCTTCTCCATGTACTCAAGTGCGATATGCGCCATGACATGGTTTGTCAGGCGTGGCTCGTCCTCTTTGGAGAAACTCAAGGCAATGTGTCCGACAGGCTTAGTCACCTTACCGTTCATCTGCGACTGGATGTTGAAGCTCATTGCGATGGTGTCCTTGTTTTCCATGAACAAGCCCTCATGAGCCACTACCTGCACTCCCTTGCCCTTGTCAAGGATGTAGTCCACCACACCCTTGAAATTACTGCCGTGTACGATTTTCGCCATCATATCCCTATCTTGGTTAAGAGTTCATGAATTCTTGCCACTGCAACCTTGCAGTCGTCACGTTCCTCATAGAAGCCCCCTGCATTCGCCTTGCGTGCAAGCTGGTTCAGGTTGTTAGCTATGCCGCACAGGTTACGCACATGGGCGGCATGTTCCTCCGACAGCCGTCCCTTCACATGACCGTTTCGGAAACACTCCCTCATGTATTCGCTCGATGACACTCCGGCTTCATACGCCCGTGTCATCAGACGGAAGTAGTCGGCAGCCGCCAGCTTCACCGCCACACGGTATGTCAGTTTCTCGGTTGCTCCTTTCTTCGGGCGACCGCCTTTGTTGCGTTTCTTGTCTTCCTTATGTTCCATTTCCAAGTATTGTCAGTATAGTTAATGAATAGACCAACGGGATGCCGCCCCCTGATATTCAGGGGACGGGTGGCAAACGGTTTCGGGTGTCCCGAAACACAAACTTGCTACCCCACGATTCTAACCGAATCAATTTCGGGCAACTCCCGTTTTTCCCATTTAGATGCTTTATAATCCCAGTCCTTTTTTCTTCGGTTTAACGATATTTCGGGGTGGTGGATTGACGGTTAAATTCTGCCGTTTACCACACAGATAATCGTTCAGGTCTTTATGCCCGTGATAGTTTTGGGAGAAGTCCCGGATGCGTCCGTCAAACTCGATTGCCAACTCTTGGTACGCCTTTCTCCCAGCTTCGTCATTGTCAAACAGGCAGTGGATGCGTTTATACCCATGCAGCACATCAATGGCTTTCGGCACGTTGGCGGTGGAGTTGAGGATGACATAATCCTGCCCGTCAAGGTTGGGCATGGTTGGGCAGTTTCTCGTGCGGAGCGTGAGGAAAGAGAGATAGTCCGTCATGCCCTCGAATACCAGACATTTCTCCCTCGGTTCTCCCGACTGCCGGATGTGGCTGATGTCTTTCGGTGCGATGCATCCCTTGAAGAACTGGTTGCGCACCTCGTACCCTCCTGCCACATTCGGGAAGCCGATGGCGAAATAAGGTTTGCCGTTATGGATGAAGTGCAGTTCCTTACACTCCGGTTTTGCCAGTGCGGTGTCAATCCCACGTTCCTGCAAGTAGCGGAGCAATGCCGGATGCGTGAGTTCCCTGACCTCCAGCTGTTGGAAAGATGGTTCGGATGCCTGTTGGCGAAAAGAGAAAGAAACGGGACGGATGTGCGGAGCCTGTTCCGCTATCTTACGGAGCAGATAAGGCACATAGTCGGAGAAATAGAGTTCCTGCGCCAGTGCGATGATGTTGCCCCCTTTGCCCAGCCCATAGTCGAACCACAGGTTGCGGTTGGTGTTCACTTTGAATGACGCTTCCGTTTCCTGCCGGAAAGGTGATTTGTACCAAAGGCTTTCGCCCTGTTGCTTGATGGGTGTGTAGCCCAAACTTTGCAGATAGTCTGCGATTCTGATTTGTTTTGCTTCCTGTATTGTCATAATGTATATTCCTACAGATTTAATGATGGTTGATAAAACGATGTTTTGATGATTGTGATATTTAACCTATTGATATATAATATCATATACCCTCATCATACATTCATCAAACTGCTTGCGAAAAGAGAAAATCATCATTTGTGATGTCGGGCATGGTCTGTCCGTACTGTTTTCTCTTTTCATCAGTACCTTATTCTTGATTAAGGTTTGATGATGGTGTATTCTATTGATATTCAATATTATTATGTTCTTATTCATCAATTCATCAAAAAAAGAATCATAGTGTTTCCAAAAACACTTTCGTTACAGTATAAAACCGTCCTGTTTTCCGAATCGGAGAGTAACGGCATTCACGGTTATAGTCCACTTGATAGGTGGTATATGTGAGGGTGTTGTGGGCTGGTTTCAGCTTCCAGCACTCCTGTAAGACCCTCCGCACTTGGTATTTCTCTGCCTTGACGAATGTATTTGCCAGTAAACGGAGGATGTCTTCGGGGCAGAACGAGAATGTATCAACACCCATATTTGCCATGATGTCAAGCATAAGCTCGTACATCTCGGTTTCCAATCTATTACGGTTGCTACGGATAATGCGTTGCAATGCTTCGGTATGCAGCAGCGAGGGGGCGAACCACATGCGGCTTTTCTTTTCGGTGGATAGCTGCCTATGTTGCAAATGGTAAAGGAAAGCAGGTATCTCCGCTTTCAGCTTTTGCAGAAAGTTGGTATCATCCGACTGCAAGCGGTCTATCTTGCGTACCCAATAGCGTGTTTCCCCTGCATCAATGATGACAGGCAGATACTCGTTGTTGGAACACAATACGAATTTAGCGAAGAAAGCTATCTCGTCACGGTCTTTGCCTTTGGCTTCCACCTTGTAGGAAAGTGTCGTGCTCAGGTTCTTCAACCGCTCGCTGTCCTCCCTGCGGCTCAATAGCACTTCATCCACCACGATAAGGAGTTTCCCTGCCCAGTCGGAATTGAACTGGCTGCGAAAATCCTCGTTAGTGTTGAACGTCACGTTGTTCTGAAACAGGGCTTTCAGAAAATTTAGAAATGTGCTTTTGCCTGTATTCCGTTCCTCCGATACCAACAACAGGATGGGCAACTTCTGTATGGGTTGCAGATATAGCAGTTGGAGATAATCCACACCCAACTCGTATTGTTCCCCGAAGATGTGTTCCACCAACGAGCGGATAGAGGAGAAATCGCCCTCATGCGGTTGGTGGTCTATCGGCTCGTATAGGTTGAGGAACGTGCCGACCACGGACTGATAGTCCACATGTTCAGGTACGGTGCAGAAGCCGTCATACTTGGGTACGGTGGCAAGATAGTGCTTGCCGTAATCCTGCCGAAGCGTCTCGTTGTTCCACACGATGCGTTTCCTTACATACCCTCCGTTCAGACGGGGCTGGTTCACCAACTTGTAGAGGGTAATACCCACTCGGATAAACTCCTCCTTTGCGATGTTTTCTTGTTTCATAAACACTTCATTTTAGTTTAATCAGTGCAAAACTCGGCAATTCGTACAAGACGGATATATGACTCATGTATGACTCACGTATAATTTTTCTTGTATTTGGCTCGGAGACATATAGACAAAGCCCGAAGAAGCGCCACTCCAATGGCTGTTTCTTCGGACTTATCGTATTCATTCATATGAAGGGCAATACACCCATTTATTTATCCATATAAATAGATTGTTGGCAATGGAAATACGCAATGGGGTCATTACTTCATGTCGTCACATTGATAGGTTTCATGCTTGATAATTAGATATTTCCATACTGTTCACACCCAGCGAAAAGAAGATATTTATTTTCTCTTTTCGCAAGTACACCCTTTCAAGAATGGTATTGCGCACTTGTTCCGCGCCAAAAGTATTGATACGGAAAGCGAGTGCGACCACCATCGGGAAACCAAACACATCGGCATGATAACCGTTCTCCAATCGGACATACTTCTGTACCTCGTATTCTTTCAAGACACCGCTTTTATACACGGCTCTGACGGCTGCACGAAGTGTCGGGGCTATAACCCCGAACAGTTCCACAAGTTCCGGTTCGCTCATCCAAATGTCAGTGACATTCTCCGGCATGATGATATAGCCGGATTCATCCATTGTTATGATGCTTCTTTTCATGCTCATCCCATTGATATGTTGTTAAACGACTGATTTAGTTTGTTCCCGAATTTAGTGAGGTCGTCATCTATCTTCTGTATGGTAATCTTTGCGTAGAGCTGGGTTGTGACAATATTCGTATGCCCCAATACACGACTTACGCTTTCGATGGGCATACCCTTACTCAGAGCCAGCGTTGCGAAGCCATGCCGACTGCAATGAAATGATATTGACTTGGTTATACCACATTCCTTTATCATCTTTTTCAGCGGTTTGCACACCGACCAATAGTTGAGATTGGGAAACACAAGGTTGTTTTCCTGCTGCGGTCTGTAACGCTCTATAATCTGCAACGGAATATCCAGCAGCTTCACTTGGAACGGTACTTTGGTCTTGTGCCGTTTTGACAATATCCATTTTTCACCGTTTACCTCCACAATATCATCATAGGACAGTTCTTGAATATCCACGAACGAGAGGGCGGTGAAACTGGCAAAGACGAAAATGTCACGGATATATGCGAGTTTGCTGTCAGCAAACTCGTGTGTCATTACCGCTTTCAGCTCATCTTCCGTCAGATATTCCCGTTCCTTTACATTCGGGCTGATGTGGAACTGTGCGAAAGGGTTGCGTGGTATCAGCCCGTTGTAATGCGCTTTCATGACCACACCTTTCAGCCACATGCAGTTTGACCATATCGAACCGTTCTGCAATCCTGCTTCCGTTGAGAGATATGCGGCAAACTCCTTGATGAAGTCAGGGGTAAGTTCCAACATCGACATATCCGTCCGTCTGTAAAAGGACTTGATAAAGGCGGCTACATGGTTTCTTGCCCGAACTCGTGATTGATAGGTTGCCAGCACCCTGTCTTTGCCCACACGCTTCTTGAATGTCTCGTTCTCTTTGTCAAACGCTTTCAGCAGGGTTTCATACTCGCTGCCGATGCCCTGATAGGCGTTGCGTACCATTTCAGCCGTAACGTATGCCTCACGGTCTG
>OIXH01003135.1_pt1 | contig 15201 bp, 14 predicted proteins | sample 1587741 | NCBI WGS metagenome assembly OIXH01 (sample SAMEA3888916, study PRJEB22519) | human gut metagenome | biome: human gut; feature: human-associated habitat; material: faeces | place: Denmark | collected 2011 | reverse complement strand
ATTACTTCCATGATAATAATATCATAGCTTCCTTTTCAAAAAAAGTCTCAATACCATAGCCAAACCGTATATACTCGTCACATTTCAGGTGCTTACAACTCAGACTTACCACTTTTCTTACCACTTTAAATCACGTTTTTGTGATATTTTGCGATACTTTACGAGGTTTTCTCTGTAAACATCAAATGCCTTCCATCCCTTATAAATCAAGCATTACCGCCACTTTCAAGCCCTTATTTTTCCTCAACGACTTGGAAGATATAGAACTTCAAATAATAACTCTCCGGCACGTTTGCAGAATTTGCCCAGAGAATCGGATGGTCCGGCGCCTGTGTCCGAAATTCCACCTGGCTGAGTCTCTTGTGCGTTGCCTTTGCAGCTTCCTTTACTGTCTTCTCCAAAAGTTCCTGTGTCATGAAATGGGAGCAGGAGCACGTTGCAAGATAACCGCCGTCCTTCACCAGTTTTAAGCCCTTCATGTTAATCTCCCGGTAACCTTTGATTGCGTTTTTGGTTGCCTGGCGCGACTTGGTAAAAGCAGGAGGGTCTAAGATGACAACATCATACTGCTCCCCGCTTAAAGCCAGCTTCGGCAGTTCATCGAGCACATTTGCACAGCGGAAATGAACCGTATTTTCCAGACCGTTTCTGCGCGCATTTTCATTTGCCTGCTGCACGGCATACTCGGAAATATCAAGGCCTGTGACATCCGCGGCTCCTGCGATTCCCGCATTTAACGCAAACGTTCCCATGTGGGTAAAGCAGTCTAACACCTTTTTCCCTTTGCAGATGCGCTGCATCGCAAGGCGGTTATATTTCTGGTCTAAGAAAAATCCTGTTTTCTGACCGTTTACGACATCGACAAGATAACGGACGCCGTTTTCCGTAATTTCAACGTTGGTGTCAAATTCCTCTCCGATAAATCCTTTTACCTTCGGAAGTCCTTCTTTGGTGCGCTCATTGGCGTCACTCCGCTCATAAACACCGCGCACTTTGATGCCGTCTTTTGCAAGCTCTTCCTTCAGGAAAGAAACTATCGTCTCCTTAAACTGCTCCATGCCAAGCGCAAGACATTCCACGACAAGGACATCCTCATATTTATCAATGACGAGTCCCGGCAAAAAATCTGCTTCTCCGAAAATGACACGGCAGCTTGACGTATCAACCGTCACCTTCCGGTATTCCCACGCATTTTTTACCCGCATCCGCAAAAATTCCTCGTCAATCTCCTGGTCAGCTTTTCTTGTCATCATGCGCACCCGGATTTTAGAGTTCTGGTTGATAAACCCTTTTCCCATCGGATAACCGTCAAAATCATGAACGCTCACAATATCCCCATTCCTAAAGGTTCCGGTGATGGTTGCAATCTCATTGTCAAACACCCACACGCCGCCCGATTTTAAGGTACGTCCCTCTCCTTTTTTTAATGTCACAATTGTACTCATATTTTTTCAATTCCTTCCGTTTTATGCTGTTTCTTCCCCGCGGTTTACGATATAGATTCCGGCACACACCAATGCCAGCGACACGAGACACATCACGCCGATGCTGTCCCCTTCGTGTAAAAGGATTGCTGATAAAATCACGCCGAACACCGGATTCATAAAGCCAAATACTGCCACTTTTGACACCGGATTGTACTTAAGCAGAATTCCCCAAAGTGAATACGCCACCGCTGAAATGACTGCCATGTATAAAAGCATCAAAACTCCGGCAACGCTCCACTCAGAAAGCCTTCCACCAGCAAGCAGTCCACACACAACCATCACAAGTCCGCCGAATACAAACTGCCAGCCGCTTAAGAGCACCGGATTGTCTTCTTTGGAATAGCGTTTCAGAAATACAGACGAGAATGCGTAGGCAATCGTCGAGAGGAAAATAAATCCCTCTCCCGTAAAGTGAAATCCAAAATCCAGTCCGCCACCGGAAATGTTCACTAAAACCACTCCTGCAAACCCAATGACGCAGCCAAGGATTTTGGCTGCGCTTAATTTTTCCTGATGAAATAAAAGGCTTGCCACCAAGATGGCAATGAAAACATTGACTCCCTCGATAATGGATGCCTTGACACCGGTGGTGTTCGCCAGTCCGACATAGAAAAAGATGTATTGCGCTACCGTCTGTAACAGCGCAAGTTTTGCAATTCTGCCATAGGAGCGGCGTTTTGGCACCAGCCATTCCCGGTTTAACGCACTTCCGATTGCAAGCGCTAACACACCCGCAAGGGTAAACCGGCATCCGGCAAACAGAATCTGTGCCGCCACATCGCCGGATGCGATATCAAACAGCCGGTAGCCAATCTTAATGCAGGGAAATGCACTTCCCCACAGTGCACAGCAGAGCAGTGCACCAAGCCACACGACAATTGTCTTTTGCATAAAATGTTCTTTGTCCTTCACAAGCTGTCTCCTTTATAACATGGTCTCATATTCCGTACCCGGCATTGGTTTTGCAAAATAAAAGCCCTGGATATCATCACACTTTAATCCCTGTAAAAACTTTAACTGCCCCTGGTTTTCCACACCTTCTGCGGTGATATGAAGTCCAAGCTGCTGTCCCATATGGATGACGTGGAACAACAGTGTTTCACCATCCTTATCCCCGATGTGGTCAATTAATGTCTTATCGAGCTTTAAGGTATCAAAGCAGTGCATGCTGAGCGTTGCGAGGGAAGAATATCCGGTTCCGAAGTCATCCATCAGAATCTTAACACCCATTTCCCGGAATTTCTCAAGAAGATTACAGATGTCAGATTTTCCCTGCAATGCTGTCTCTGTCACCTCAAGCTGAACGTATTTCGGGTCAAGCTTATATTCCTTCATAATCTCACTGTAACGCTGCAATACATCGGCATAGTAAAGAGAAGCACGGCTGATATTAATCGATACCGGATACATTTTCCGTTTCTGTGCTAACCACTTTTCCTGCTGTCTGCATACAGCACGGAACATATACTCATCGAGTTTCATAATCATTCCATTGTGTTCAAAAAGCGGGATAAATTTCCCCGGAGAAATCAGCTTGCCGTCTTTGTCTCTCCAGCGCACCAGTGCCTCACTTCCAACAATCTCACAACTCGATGCACTGTATTTCGGCTGATACCAGACTTCAAACTCTCCGTCCGCAAGGGCCTCCGGGAAGCGCTCCTCCAGCTGCTTTTCTTCCTGCAGTTTCTGGTGATTAATCTCATCATAAAAAGCATAATGAAGTTCCGGCTGCGTCAGCGCATGCTCGCGCGCCACCTTTGCCTTGCTGTAGGCGTCCTCAAAACTTTCTGAGCCATCCATCCGGTAAATTCCATAACCGGCGTGAATTCCGTATACATGAAGTTTTTTCGCTTTCTCACTGATGTGACCGGAAATCACTTCCATCCGGTCTATGACTTCACTGCCATTTGGCGCAACTAAAAACAGGATAAACACATCGTCCCTGATATGTGCCGCAATCTCTTCTGTCCGCAGTTCCTTGCTTATAATCTTCCAGGTATCCCGAATCATATTCTCACCCGCCGCTTTTCCCGCAGCAATCGTGATATTATTAAAATTCGTGATATCCATCATCACAAGATATCCCTGCCTGTTATGCCGCCTTGCAATCTCAAGTATGAATTTTGCATAGTTCGCACCCTTCGTAATCGGATCCTCGTATACAAACTGCGTCATCTTCCGCTGCTGTTCCTTTGAAAACATCAAAAGCAGCGCCGCACCTATCATGATAAAAATTCCAACCAGAAAACTTGTCCGGTACTGATTTGCCTGAATCGGCATAACACGGCTTTCAAGCACTGCAGAGGGAATAATCGTAAGAATATACCAGGTGACTTCCTCATCCATCAGTTCTACTGGGCTACAGTAATAGTAATTCTTCTCGGACAGATATAAAGTTCCACCCTTTTCTGTCTTTTCTTCCATCTGCTCCCGCAGGGATTCGATTGCAGCCGCATTCCGCTCATCCGCCTTTTGCAGCTCCGAAAACAGATTGTGTGACAGTTCCAGCTTGTCACTTCCCATTACCGCCATAATTTCCCCGTTTTCATTGACCGCACAGCTATAACCCTGTCCCTCGAAACTTCCAACCTGCAAGGATTCATTAAACCGCTCGGATTCATAGGTCAGTCCAAATACACCCGTAACATTCCCATCCTCATCATAAATCGGAATCGTCATGACATTGACCGCCGTGTGTTCCTCACCAATTGCATCCCGCAACATTCCTGTAATCGTACACTTTCCTGCCATTCCCCTCGTAAAAAATTCCCGGTAGGAAAGATTGGTTACACTTCCATCCGTTGAATACGTCGTTCCGTCCGGAAAACAGTATGCAAAACGTTTGAGCTGATATTCCTCCAGAAAAATCTTAAAATTCCCCAGTTTCTTGTCTATCGTATCTGTCGTTACACCGACAAGTTCTTCCGCGAGTGACTGCAACAGCTCATAGTCCGCATATACCTTCATATGAAGCACCACCGCATTCTGGCTTGCCACATCCTGAAGGTTCTGCCGGAGCTGATTCTCCATCTCCGTTACATTGACATAGGAACTGTGAAGTACTATCACTACGATTCCGACTAACGCCAGCATTACAATGACAAATCTTTTCATCCCTATGTTCGAGCCATTCATCCTCATAAAGTCTTCTCCCGTAATCCAATCTAGTTGTAATCTCTTCTATCCCGATTGTCATCCTATGATAAAAAAATTTTATCACTACACCTTCTCCGGTGCAATGTGATTTTGCATTTTTGTGAATTTCTTCCTATTAAAATACCAGTTGTCTTTTGGAATTGCCAAGTTATGCCGATATGAATAAAAAGAACCTCTTAGGACAGGAGAAAAAATATGGCAACTATCAGCTTATGTATGATTGTAAAAAATGAGGAATCCGTTCTGGCGCGCTGTCTTGACAGCATTGCAGACCTGATGGACGAGATTATTATTGTAGACACCGGCTCCACTGACCACACAAAAGAAATTGCGGCAAATTATACCGATAAAATTTTTGATTTTGACTGGAAAAGTGATTTTTCCGCGGCGAGAAATTATTCTTTTTCCAAGGCAACGAAAGACTACATCTACACCGCAGACGCAGATGAGGTGTTAGATGAGACAAACCATGAGCGCTTTGCCCGCCTAAAAACCGTCATGCTGCCTGAAATCGAAATTGTGCAGATGAAATATATCACCGAAACCACCTTCGACACCGTGCAGAACTGCAACAAGGAATACCGTCCGAAGCTGTTTAAGCGGCTGCGCACCTTTACCTGGGTGGACCCGATTCACGAGACCGTCCGCCTCGAACCGGTCATTTTTGACAGCGATGTGGAAATTCTGCACCGCCCGCAGTCCCTGCACAGCAAACGTGATTTTTCTATTTTTGTAAAATCCTACCGAAACGACGGTTCTCTCTCTCCGAAAATCCGCAGCATGTACGCACGCGAACTGCTTAAAACCGGCGATGCCAGAGACTTTGCCGATGCCACTCCTATTTTTGCTGACATTCTTGAACACGATTATGATGAAACAGCTCAAAAAGAGGCAGCCTGCGTGTTAGCGCGCGCTTACCGCCTCTCTGACCAGAAAAATGAATTTTTCAAGCTGACCTTAAAAGATATGATTACGACTCCCTGCTCTGAAATCTGCTATGAGCTTGGCACCTATTTTCAGGCATTGCAGGACTACAGCGAAGCTGCAATGTGGTATTATAACGCAGCCTACGAGACCAAAAGTATCTTAGACATCCACACCAGCGGCGACCTGCCGCTCTATGGACTTGTTGAATGTTATGAAGCGCTTCTTGCACAGGAGAAAGCTGCCGGCGGCAGTGTCTTGCTTCTCACCCAATACGAGCAGAGCCTCGAACAGTACCGGGAAGCTGCACGCAACTGGATGGTTCCGATGGAATTATAAGCGTTCTAACACTTTTGTTTCCCGCTCCAGCCACGGAATTTCTTCAAATGTATACTGTTTTGCCAGCGCTCGGTTTTTTGCAAGGGCTTCTTTGACTGTCACAAAGACGCCGTGGAAGCCTAATTTTTCTTCATAATCATCCTGAATTCCGGGCGCCCTTTTATGGCTGTTAATATTACATTCATAGTAAATAGATTTCATCTGAAACCACGTTCCTGCTTCTTCCGTGTCCTCATTTTCCTCATAGGCCACTACGATACAGTCTCCGGGCGTGATATCCACATAACCGGTCTCCTCACGGATTTCCCGAAGCAGCGCTTCCTCTTTTGTCTCCCCGGCTTCCACGCCTCCACCCGGAAATTTATAATCTCCGCGATTCGTCTCCACCATCAGAAGCTTTCCATTCTCCCGGATCACCGCCCGCACCGCAAGGCGCTCGTGAATTACCGGATTGCCTGTGGGTTTTGTTCCTTTTATGATGTTTATTTCAAACACGTCCCAATACCATCCTTTCCATTGTGACAAGTTCTCCGGCAAGGGAACACGCCATACTAAAGCCCAAAACACCTTTCTGGTATGAGCACAGTCCATTTGGCTGCACCTGTTTTGTTTTCGCAAGAGCACATTCCATTGCCTTTTGTGCAATTTCTCTGTTTTCTTTCCCATCATTGCATACTTTCTGACAATAAGCAAGATAATCCGCCGCCGGATTTGCTCCCTTCCAGATTCCCTCCTGCTTTAAAAGCTTAAGCCGTTCTGACAAAATCTTTAATTCTGCAAACCTGCCGTCCTGTTCTGTTCCAAAACCACCGACTTTTAGTTCTGCCACCTTCCCGGAAAGAAATTCCAGACGTTTCTCCTGCCCCGATAATGCTTCCACGCGCTGTTTTAATCTCGCATCATCCTTTGTGTAAAAAAATGTTTTCTTCCCCTCAAATACCACTTCCTCCGCAGTTCCAAGACACGTTGTCTCTGCCACCTCAAATCCACCGGTTTCACGGCTGATTACAGTCGCACTGCAAATTGCCGCAAGGTCTGACAAAAATTCCTCCCTTGCCGTACCATACTGATATGCCAGAAGAAAGTTTCCTTTCAATCCTCCGTGTAAAATATTATAGCGGAATGCCGAAAGCACTTCTTCTTCCATATATTCTGCCACAATAATAATTGGACGTTTCTCCTTTGCACAGATTGTCATAAATGGAAGAATTTCCTCCACGCGCTGTACCGGAAGCAGTGAGACCAGTACATACGGATTTTTGAAAGACGTCTCCTGCTGCTTTATCATTCCTGCCCCCGGATACAGATGCCCATTTCTGCACACAAAAGAATCCTCTCCCGTTTCTGACTTTCCAACGCAGGAATAACCGGTGGCTCCGACGGCAGTTATTTTTTTCCATAAAAGCTGCCCAAGATTGGAATCATCGGTTATTTGCATACAATTTTCCTCTTTTTCCACAAAGGTTTCTCTTTTTTCTTCCGCTATCCTCAAAAGCTGTCCACAAATTTTTTCCACACTGTGCCGTACCACCATGGGATTTTCATAAACGGTGAGCGGCAAAAGCTCCTCCGTCAGAACACATGCAAAATAAATCCATTCTTTTGCATTTTCAAAAAGACAATTCTGCGCTCTTTGAGACAGTTTTGCAAAGCAGTCTAAGATTCCCTGCTCAGCCGGAGAAAGCCCTGCTCTGCATCCGTTTAACAGCTCTTCCGTGAACCCCAGAAGCTGCACTCTGCCACCTTGTTCTGTTAAAATTCCTCTATCCCCGTCCGCTTCGACGAGTTTTTCTAACATTACACAGACATTTTTCACTGCACCGTTTATTTCCCGTTTTTCAATGATTCTTGTTTTCATAGACTATTACTCATTCTTCTTAATGATTCGTTTTAAAAATTCTCTGGTTCTCTCTTCCTTCGGATGGTCAAAAATCTCCTCCGGTGTTCCCTGCTCTAGGATTTTGCCATTATCCATAAAAATCACTCTTGTTGCAACCTCTCTTGCAAACCCCATTTCATGCGTCACGCAGACCATTGTAGTTCCTTCTTCTGCCAGCCGTTTCATGACATTTAACACCTCGCCGACAAGCTCCGGATCAAGTGCGGACGTCGGTTCATCAAACAGAATGACTTCCGGGTTTACCGCCATCGCCCTGGCAATTCCCACACGTTGCTGCTGTCCGCCGGAAAGCTGGCTTGGATAGTGATTGCACCGATTTAAAAGTCCTACTTTGTCAAGACACTGCTTCCCAATTTCTTCTGCCTCCGCTTTCGGCATTTTTCTGCCGATTACAAGTCCCTCTGTCACATTCTCTAACGCTGTCTTATTCTTAAAAAGGTTATAGTTCTGAAAAACAAATGCTGTTTTCTTGCGGACTGCCATGATGTCTTTTTTCCCTGCATGCTTGAAATCAAGTTTTAAATCATCAATTTCAAGTGTTCCGGAATCTGCCCGCTCCAGAAATTCAATACATCGTAACAATGTTGTCTTTCCAGAACCGGAAGCGCCTAAAATTACAACCACATCCCCTTTATTCACCTCAAAATCCACACCGTTTAATACCACATTGTCCCCAAATGTCTTATGTACATCTGTTACCTTTAACATATTTTTTCCTCCTATGCCACTTTATATCTCGAGATACGTCTTTCCACCAGTTTAAAGATGTTTTCAATCGCAATGACAAGAATGATATAGATAATGAAAATATCCAGATAAGCCTCTACGTATGCCATGCTCAGTCCTGCCAGAATTTTGGCTTCTCCGGTAATCTCCACTACCATCATAGAAAATGCTAACGATGTGGATTTTAATACATCAATCACAACGTTACACATAAGCGGCATTGCCGATACAACTGCCTGCGGTATCACGATTCGCAGATACCCCTGAAGTCTTGTCAGTCCCACGGTTTCCGCAGCTTCCATCTGTCCCTTATCCACCGTGGCAAGTGCCGATCTGAAACATTCCGTAAGTGATGCCAGCGGGTAGAGTGACAATGCGATAAACGCATACCATTTCGGATCCACATCCCAGATTTTAAAATCACTGCCAATTGCCTTTAAATAGCAGTTCAAAAGTTCCGGCAGGAGGTTATACAGAACAAACATATGCAGAATAATCGGTGTGCCTCTCACAAACGAAATAAACACTTTGGAAATCTGATATAACACCGGCACTTTCCGATATGCTGCAAACGCAAACAGGATTGCAAACGGAAGCGCAATAAGCAGTCCTCCCAGTGTCAGTTCAAGCGTAACCGGGATATACACCGCAATCTGCCTTAATGCATCCCACATGAAAGAAATATCAATGTTCATGCTGTTTTTCCCCCTTTCCGAATCTTATGTTCTATGGACATATTCCGCTCCGCAACAGTAAAAACTTTTTCAATCAGAATTGTCACTGCCCAATAGATAATCGCCAACCCTACATAAAGTTCAAGTGCATAGGAATGTCCGCTTAAACCACTTAACGAGTAGCCCCATCCTAAAATATCAAGCAATCCAACCGTATATCCCAGTGCACCTTCCTTAAACAGAAAAATTACCACATTGCACAGGTTTGGAAGTGCTGCATAAAATGCCTGAGGAAAAATAATTCTGTAAAACGTCTGGAATGGGGTAAGTCCGCTGGTAACTCCCGCTTCAAACTGTCCCTTCTCTACGGACTGGTATGCTGCACGCATCAGTTCTGCCGTCTGGCTTCCCAAAAACAGGGAAAAAGTAATGACCACCCAGACGATAACCGGAACCTTCTGCATAGACACATGAAAGATTTTTTCAAGCAGTCCCGGCAGTCCAAAATAGACCAAGAATAACATGACAAGCGAGGGAACACAGCGCATTACCGTAATGTACAAGTTGGCAAATGCCCTTCCTGCTCTGTTTTTTCCAAGTTTCAGTTTTAAAATCAGTACACCAATGATAAGACCGAACAGAAGCGAGAAAATAACATATGTAAAAGTAACACTCAGTTTCGGCAGCACCTTTATCATAAATTCAAACATTTTATCTACATGAAACTGTCTCATAGCTTATCCCATTCCTTTACCGTGATTGGTTATTAGTTCTCCAGATACTCAAATGTATCGTAGCCATACCATTTGAGTGCATTTGCGGAAAGTGTTCCATCTTCTCTTAATTTTCCAAGGCATTCACTGATTGCATCCGCTAACTCCTTTTCTTCCGGATTTACGATACAGTAAGTCTTTGTCGCAAGACACTCTGAAAAGTAAACACTTGATGCATAGTCATGCATACCACCGTCTTCGGCTGCCACCATACCATCCCAGTAATACTTCGGCCAGATACCAAAGCCGACACGTCCTTCCGATACCCATGAAATTGTGTCAGAAAACGCTGAGATACTGTCTGTTACGGTAATGTCCACCTGTTTTTCCGGATGTTCCTGATTATAGCTGTAAAGGACATACCACAATCCGTCGCCTGCAATTGTAGGTGCCACTTCAAGTCCCGCATCAATACAATCCTCAATGGTCTCGATTCCAGGATTATCATTGTTCACCACTACACCTACCACAGCGGCTCCAAGCGGATTTTCCGGAAGAATGTACTTTTCCGCACGCTCATCGGTATAAAAAGCATTACACAATACAATGTCATAGGTTCCTGTCTGCAAACCGGAAAGAATGACATTCTGGTCGCCCTGCGCATAGGTAAAGGTATAATCATCAAGCATTTCATCTACCTTCTTCATGGTATCAATATCACAGCCGGACGGCTCGTTATTTTCATCCATGAACTCCACCGGATATCCATTTGTTGCAAACGCGATATTTACAACCTTTGCATCACCGGAAGCTGCTGCCTCGGATGTGCTACTTTGTGTACTCGTATCTGCTGTAGCACTCTCCGATGCCGCCTTACTGTCCGCTGTAGGAGTACTGTCTGTTCCACACCCCGCCATGCTCATCAAGAGAGCTGCACTTAAAATAGCTGTCCATACTTTTTTTCCTGTGTTTGTTTTTTTCATATCGATGTCCTCCTCAAAAATTTTTTATAAAAACGAGAACGGTTCCGGCGCCATTGCCTTCCTCGTTCCCATTTTCTACTTTTTTATCTGCTTCCTTTTTTGGCGGCATAAACACCGCATAATAAAATAATCGTGCCTGCAATCAGATTCCATGTCACCGGCTCATGCAAAAGAATCGCAGATAACACAATGACGACCGCCGGTTTAAAGAAAAAGACCATTGATGCAAGGCTCGCATTTTCCGTCTCCAGAACTTTAAAATAACAATAGAAGGAAAATGCTGTCACAAATAATGAAATATATAACAACTGTGGCCAGTAGCTGCGATAATCAAACGCAAACGGCCTGATTCCCTGTGCAGCCAGGATTCCCATGGAAGCAATGCTTCCAAACAGGTTGGTAAATGCCGTATAAATCAAGCTTCCCGTCTTTTGTGCCACACTCTTTCCAAGTACCGTGTACAATGCGTAAATAACTGCTCCTGCAATGGAACAGGTTGCCCCCATCACAAACAGACTGTCAATCGTTGCTTCAAAAAATGCCTGCGCAAAGATTACAAAAACACCTGCCATGCCAAGCAAAAGTCCACAAAATTTTTTCCAGTTCATTTTTTCATGCACAATGAACCATGCAAAAATTCCTACATAGACCGGATTGGAACCAAACAACCCCGCAGATATATTTGCGCTGGTGTACTTTAACCCAATGTTTCCAAGGTTCATACTGACTGCGACATTTAAAATACCAAGCCCTGCCAGTTTCAGGTAATCCTTTGCGGTAAGATGGATTTTTCTTTTTTTCATATCCCATAATGCAAGCGGTATCAGCGCCAAGCCGCCAATGAAAAACCGAAGAAATGTAATCTGTGTCGCCGGAACTCCGCCTATAATGGTTTTTGTGACAATTCCCATGGTGCTAAATCCCATCAATGCCACAAATAACAGCAAATAGTTGATTTTATTTTTCACCCGCACTCACCACCTTACACCAACAGGTCATAAGCAAGCGGTTCCAGCGAATCAAAATAGCGGATGCATTCTTCCACATCGGAAGCATCTGCATATTTGTACGAAGCATTAAACAAAAATGTATCATACACTTCCTTACATTTATCTCCGACCGCATCCTTTGCAATGACTGTCCGAAAGCCATATGACATACTGTCGATAGCGGTGGCATATACACAGCCTGCCATCGTACATCCGCATAAAATCACAGTATCAATGTGCATCTTAACTAATATCTGTATCACATCCGTACAGAAGAAGGCAGACGGACTGTGTTTATTCACAATAATATCTTCGTTCTCCACCCCCAGATGTTCGTCAAGTTCAAAATCCCATTCTCCCTCATGCATCCGCATCAGGGAAGTACAACGATTGTTGAATGTTCCGTCATCCACCCCATCCGGCCGTACCGACTGCCTGGTATAGATGACCCTTATATTCTTCTTATGGGCTGCATCTGTCAGCAGTTTTGTTTTCTCACACTCAGCAAACATATTGTGTCCTTCATTTGCCAAATCCTGATGTGTGTATCCCTTCTGAAAATCCACCACAATAATAACCGGGCGCTTTCCAAATCCAACTTTATGTCCCATTGTAGAATTTGCATATACTTCTTCTTTGCTCGCCATCTTCTGCTCCTCCTTTACCGGTTACCTGTAATCTCTCGTCAGACGCCTTTTCTGATAAAATTTGATTTCCTCGCCGGTTCCTTCCTCTGCCACAATCTTATAATTTTCTGCTACCAGCTTTCCGCGGAGAAATGTTGCCACCGGACCTCCTGTGACCTCTCTGCCATCGTAGAGACTTCCACAGTGCGTCGATTCCATCTCATCTGCCTTCAATGTCCATTTTTTCTGCAAGTCAATAATCACCACATCTGCATCTGCACCTACTGCAAGATGCCCTTTTTTCGGATATAATCCCAGTGCCTTTGCATTGTTTTCACACATAATCTTACGCACCGTCTCCAATGAACACTTATTTTTATTGACCCCTTCGCTTAACATCATGGTAAGGGAAGAACTCATGCCGTCTCCGGTTCCCACTCTTGTCGACCAGAAGTCGCCACCGAATTTGGTTTGTTCATTGTAATTTACATGATCGGTGCCAAGCTGTGTGATAATACCGTCATTAATGCCCCTCCAGAGTCTGTCCTGATCTGATTTCTCACGAATCGGCGGATTTACTTTTGCATTGCGCACCCATTTCCAGTCCGTATATGCACGCTTCTCATCACAGTTAAAAATCAGATAGTGCAGACAGGTTTCCCCTGTAATATCAAATGCTTTCTGTTTCTTAAAATACTCGAGATCATCCACAGTCTCTTCCGCACTAATATGTACTACATAAAGCGGACATCCTACCTCATTTGCCACATAAGCGGATTTTGCAAGGTCAATGGATTCACAAATAGATGGCTGGGAACGGTTAAATGCCTCCAGATAGTTGTAATTTCCATCCGGCACCTCCTGTTTTACCTTTGCTGCCGTCACCTCCGAAACAGCCGGATCCTCACAATGTACCATTGCAACACCGCCGACAGAAGCCACCTTGGAAAATCCTTTATACATCATGCCGGTATCACAGCCGCTTGCGGGCATTCCCATCCGCTCAGCTGCCTTCCCCCGGTAGCCAAGCAGAAATTTGTAACATCCCGTTCCGTGCTTTTCCACACAGGCATCAATTTCATTTAAATTCTGTTCGGAAAATGGCTGTACATAAAATTTGAAATCAGCATATGCTCTGCCACCTTCTAATGCCTCTGCCGCAATATCCATCCGTTCATCCATCGGGAGCGTATAATTTTTTACTGTAGAATGAATCGTTGTAATTCCTCCCTGCGCTGCAGTACGGCTCTCCGAATAGATATCCCTCGCCCATTTTCCATCCTCAAATTCCGGATTGTCAGAGCCAAGATGACAATGTGGTTCGACAACTCCCGGGAAAATATAATTTTCTTTTGCATCGTATACTTCTTCTGCTTCCGGCAATATGGCATCTGGACCAATCATTACGATAATTCCATCTTTTATGGCAATTCCACCAAAAATCATTTCTGTCTCTGTACAGACATAACCGTTTTTAATCACCAAATCCGCTTTCATTTGTGCTCCTCCCTTTCCTACATAAATTCATCCACTTTGGGGTTATATGCCGGTGCGCCAAGCATTGCCCCCTGTGCTGTAAGCAGCCCGTAAAGTTCCGGTCTTCTGTCCCGCACCCGCATCGTACCGTGGGCTGTATATGTTCTTTCCGTGTCAATCTCTGCCGTCACATATGCCCATGGTTCTTCTCCAAGACTTGCAAGTATCTCGCCTTCGCAATCGAGAATACCGCTGGAACCGAAATGATGCCGCACTCTTACTTCTCCCTCTACCTGTTCCTCTCCTGCACGGTTTGTTGCGATGACATATGCTCCAGTCTCCTGTGCCCGGATTGCCAATTCCGGCAAAAACAATTTTCCACGGTATCCCCAGGTGCATGCCGCCATACACACCACCTCTACGCTTTGCAGTCCGTACATTCTCCAGCTTTCCGGAAATGATCTGTCATAACAGAGCAGGCATCCTACCGTAGAGCCATTGTCGAGTTTATATACCGGAAATCCCTGTCCCGGTTTAAAATAAAATTTTTCGTAACAGCTTGTCTCTTCATTCACTGTCCATGGAATATGATTCTTACGGTATTTTCCGATGATACCTCTGGTCGGTGAAACAAGTACCAGCGTGTTATAATAAACCGTCTGACCGTATTCGTTTGCCCGTTCATACATGGAAAAGCAGATATGTACGTTCAACTCCCTTGAAAGTTCTACAAACATCGTTACCGTTTTTCCATCCATCGGCTCTGCCATGGCAAAATATTTTGCATCCCTGACGCCACAAAAGTAAGCTCCTGTCATTGTCTCGGAATATAACGCCAGATACGGATGTTCTTCCCGTACACAGCGCTTTAACAGTTCCACCTGTTTTTCCATATAGCTTTCATAAGTATCTTCCGGTAAAAATGTTCCGGACTGTAACGCAGCTACCTTATATCTCATGTTGTCACCTCTTTCTAAAATAAAAAAACGGCATTGCATCCCTGCAACGCCGTCGTTGAATGAACTTACTGTTTTTTGTTAAAACAACTATAGCACCATCTGTTTTCATAATCAAATACTTATTTTTCTATTGCAAATATAATGTTTTGATTATGGTTTCCGTTTTATGTATAATTTGTATACTTTAGCCCTTTACCTGTTATTCTTTTTCATCAAATCGATTAGATACCGCATTGGCTTTGTAATATA
>OIXH01003130.1_pt1 | contig 15229 bp, 14 predicted proteins | sample 1587741 | NCBI WGS metagenome assembly OIXH01 (sample SAMEA3888916, study PRJEB22519) | human gut metagenome | biome: human gut; feature: human-associated habitat; material: faeces | place: Denmark | collected 2011 | reverse complement strand
AAATTATAATGATAGTTTACATAATATTAAATACGAAATATTTTTGTAATAATTCGTAAAAAATAGTTAATAAATATTAATATGGTGGGACAAAATATAACTATGAAATATTAATAAAAATAGTATAGTATATTCAAGAAATTTGTGCATAAATAACTAATGTTTATAAAAAATGCCAAAATAAAATCAGTAATTGTCCCAAAAGTGCCAGATTTGTATTGACAGTTTTGTAAGTCAAAAATATAATGACACCTATGTTTTAGTGACGCATGTCGCAAAAAAAAGAGAAAAGAGGCGTAACAATGCTTAATATTTGCTCATTATTTCAGAAATTTGTTGGATTTATCAAAAGCATACAGAAGAAAACATACAGAACATGTATTGTAATAGTATCAGGCATAATGCTTGTGTCTGTTATATGTCTTACTGCAAAGGACTTTGGTGGTTCAGGAAAAAATAAGACTATGGGAAATGCTGAAAGTAAAGTATCAACGTTATCCGAGTCAGATACTGAAGATGATGATACAGATGCTAATGCAATGGTACAAAATTTATTATTTAGCTACGGAAATACTGGTGATGATGAAAATAGTAAAGAGCTTTTAGATTATAATTATATTTTGCAGATAGTAAATAAAGGCGATAATAAGCTTGAAAAATTACCGACTGCATCAATTGTACCGGTCAGTACAGAACTGCTCGGAAAAGAACAGGAGAGTCAAAATGAGACTACAAAAGCTTCGGAAACTGAGAATCTGAATGAAGCTGAGAAGGAGACAGAAACGCAGACAGAAGCTGTAGAAGAAACACAGTCAGAGCAACAGGCAGTGGTGGTCACAGAGACAGAACCAGAGACTGCTGAACAGGTTATAAATACACCGATTGATATTGAGCTTTCAGATTCAGATTACTACTGGCTTATCAGAATAGTTGAAGCCGAGGCAGGGGATCAGGATGAACTAGGAAGAATAATGGTGGCTAATGTTATATTTAATAGGGTTAAAAGTGGGAAGTTTCCATCTACGGTTAAATCAGTTATATTTCAGAATAACGGAAGAACATATCAGTTTGAGCCGGTTAAAAATGAAAGAATCTATGATGTTATTCCATCAGATACAACAATTAATTGTGTAGACAGAGCAATTAATGGAGAAGATTATTCACAGGGGGCATTGTTTTTTACAATGAAAACATCATCAAGAAGCTGGTTTAATACTTCGTTAACATTGCTATTTGTATATGGGGATCATTATTTCTACACATATTAAGTGGAATATTACTTGTTTATTGATGGCACATATGATATAATTCTTTGAAAAAGATTATACAGAAAGAGGGATACCATGGAAATATTGTATAAAAGTACAAGAAGTGATAATGTAACGATAACAGCTTCGCAGGCGATATTAAAAGGTCTTGCAAGTGACGGAGGATTATTTGTTCCTACACAGTTACCTAAATTAAATGTTTCATTAGAAGAATTATCAAAGATGTCATATAAAGAAACAGCATACGCAGTAATGAAAGAGTTTTTAACAGACTTTACTGAGGAAGAATTAAAGAGCTGTATAGATAAGGCATATGATTCTAAGTTTGATACAGAAGAGATAGCTCCTTTGGTTAAAGCAGAGGGCGCATATTATTTAGAGTTATTCCATGGTGCTACAATTGCATTTAAGGATATGGCTTTATCAATATTACCACATCTTTTAACTACATCAGCTAAGAAGAACAATGTTAAGAATGAAATAGTTATTCTTACAGCTACTTCAGGCGATACAGGAAAAGCAGCATTAGCAGGTTTTGCAGATGTACCTGGTACAAGGATTGTTGTATTCTATCCGAAGGGAGGAGTTAGCCCTATTCAGGAGAAACAGATGGTTACACAGAAAGGTGATAATACATTTGTAGTAGGCATCAAAGGAAACTTCGATCAGGCACAGAGTGGTGTTAAAGCTATATTTGGTAATAAGGAATTAGAAGCAGAGATGGACAAGGCAGGTTTCCAGTTTTCATCTGCTAATTCAATTAATATTGGACGTCTTGTTCCACAGGTAGTATATTATGTATATGCATATGCTAAATTACTTGCTAATGGTGAGATAACAGATGGTGAGAAGATTAATGTTGTAGTTCCTACAGGCAATTTTGGTAATATACTTGCAGCTTATTATGCTAAGAATATGGGATTGCCAATTGATAAATTAATTTGTGCATCAAATGACAATAAAGTATTATATGATTTCTTTACAACAGGAATATATGATAAGAATAGAGAGTTCATATTAACAACATCTCCATCAATGGATATTCTTATATCAAGTAACCTTGAGAGACTTATCTACAAGATTGCTGGAAATGATGCTGCAAAGAATAAAGAGTTAATGACATCTCTTACAACAACAGGTAAATATGATATTACAGATGATATGAGAGCTGAACTTAAGGATTTCTATGGTAACTATGCAACAGAGAAAGAGACAGCAGAAATAATCAAAGATATCTATGAGAAGACAGGATATATAATTGATACACATACAGCTGTAGCAGCAGTTGTTTCAAGAAAATATTTAAGAGATACAAATGACACAAATAAACTTGTAATTGCTTCAACAGCAAGCCCATTTAAGTTTACAAGAAGTGTTATGAATGCAATTAACAGCAAGTATGATTCAATGGGTGATTTTGAATTAGTTGATGAATTAAGCAAAATCGGAAATGTTAAAGTTCCAAATGCCATTGAAGAAATCAGAAATGCAAAAGTTCTTCATAATACAGTTTGTGAAGTAGATGAAATGACAGACGTAGTTAAGAAATTTTTAAATATATAATAGATTTAAAATATTATATATATCCCATATATTCAATAAATAAGAGCAGGGTGTCAAAAGCCCCGCTCTTATTTATACTTATTTATAAATAAGTATAAAAAACGAGCTGACAGATGGAATATTTATCAACTCGTTTTGTACTATAAAATTATAAACCGATTGAAATTCTTATTGTTCCAAATGGATACTGGAATGGAAGAATTAATGAATGTTCTATATCATTAGGTGTTAATCCGGATAATGGTGTAGGTGGAGTTAATGTTAATTCAATCTGCTGATTGTTAGAAACATTAACAGTGAATAATCCGTTATGTAAGTTAAGAAAATCCTGACCTGATGCTTCAACATATTCATTTAATTCATTGATTTCCTCGCCTGAATATCTGCTTGCAAATTCAATAAATGTTGTCTCATCTGCAAAAATCTTTGTATCTGTTGTAAATGCACCATTTATTTCTTGAGAACTTGCCTTGAATGAAGTAGAATTAATACTATATTCAGGCTGCAATGGTGTAAAATCATCACCAACAAATCTGATAAGATTATTCATTAATAAAGCAACAAATTCCTGATATAAAGCAGGATTGCTTGTCTTACTGAAATCACATAATGAAAGTATTAAATTGTCTACTTTTGAATTTTCATTAGAAGATATATCCTCATCTGTTAAAGAATATTTCTTTTTATATGACTTTATAGCATTTTCAAAAACCTCATTAGTCATATACCCTTTGTCTACTAATGCTTGTCCAAGTAAGAGGTATCCAAGTGGCTGTGCATGTAATAACTCCATAACCTGATCTTCTGTCATATAACCAAGTTCAACAGCGATATCACCAATACGTTTATCCATCTTACTTTGCAATTCATGAACACGTTCTACCTGACTTGCAGTCATATATCCTGCGTTGATAGCTAAAACACCAAGTTTCATTCTTGTGTTCTGCTTTTCTTGAAGTGCATCAACAAGTTGCTCAGGAGTTACTAACTTCTGATTTAATAGATAATTTCCGAAAAATTGTGTAAACATTTAGTTCCCTCCTTCACAATATGTAGATATAAGCTTTTTAACCTGTTCAGGATCAAGTGGTTTCTGAAGAAAGTCTGTGGCACCAGCTTTGATAGCATCTTTTAAGTATGACTGTGTACCAACAGAAGATGCCATAATAACCTTTGCTGAAGGATTTATTTCTAAAATACCCTTTAAAGCTTCAATACCATCTTTTTTAGGCATTACAATATCCATAAATATAATATCAGGTTTATTAACTTCGTATTGAGCTATAGCCTCCTCACCATCTGCTGCCTCAAATACTTCTGTACAACCGAGTGAAATTATACAGTCTTTTAGCTTCTTGCGTGCTAAAATTGAATCATCACATACAAGAATCTTTAGTTCGCTAATATTCATTGACTAAAACTCCTTTCTGAATTATAATTTCCATTGGAATATGTTAATATTGTACAATATTTTACGGAAAAATACAATAATAATAGTGAATATATTAAAATTTATTCAGAAAAGCATAAAATTATATTCACGCAATTGTCACATTGACTTAGTATTATCTGATTATCACATAGACACTTGTGAAATATAGGATATTTGATAGATAGCTTAGGTATTACAGATATCTGCTTATAATTTTATAGAAAAGGAGGTTAAAGATGTATAGTTTACTGGTCGTAGATGATGAAGAGAAGATAAGAACCATAATCCGTAAATATGGCGAATTTGAAGGATATAAATTACAGAGGTATCAAATGGAATAGAAGCTATTGAAGTATGTAAGAAACAGGATTTTGATTTAATTATTCTAGATATTATGATGCCTGCCAGAGGAATGAAGCAGGATGCTAATAGTAACGAAGAAAGACATGCAGATATAGAAAATACTGATAAATATGACAAGTTACCTAATATGCCAAATGAAAATGAGAGTGAAAGTATTATTAAAGTCAGAGTAGTTGAAACGCAGTCAGGCGAAACATATGTAATATTCTTAAATTCAGTAATTACGCCAGTTGGTGCGACCGTACACACATTAAGAGTACAGCTTATATACATAAGTGGAATAATGATTCTGCTAAAGAACTTGCAAAAGGTAATTTTGAAGTGGAATTTGACGGCAAAGATTATAGGGAGATTACAGAGCTTTCAGATACTCTTAATTATACGGCAAAAGAATTATCTAAAAGTGATGTGCTTCAGAAAGAATTACTTGCAAATGTCTCACACGATTTAAGAACACCACTTACAATGATAACAGCATATTCAGAGGTAATGAGAGATTTGCCGGGGGAAAACACACCTGAAAATGTACAGGTAATTATTGACGAGACAAAGAGACTTACATTTTTTGTGAATGATTTGCTTGATATGTCGAAGATTCAGGTTATTGAAAGCGAAGAGGGCATTGGAAGTACATTCTGGTTTGAACTGCCTGTCACTTCAGAAGTGAATATTGCAGTGAAATATACTATTTAAAGAAAGGAGTTGAAAGCAGAATGGCAATAGAAGTATTTAACAGGATTGAGAAAAAATATCTTATTACCGAAGATGTATATGGAAAATTTTTTGATAAAATAATTCCATATATGGAAATGGATGCGTTTTGTAAAGATGGAAAATTCTATTCAATTAATAATATTTACTTTGATACAGAGAATAATGATTTAATCAGAACTTCAATAGATAAGCCTGCATATAAAGAGAAGTTAAGACTTAGAAGTTATGGTGTTCCAGAGTTTAACGACATTGTATTTTTAGAAATCAAAAAGAAATATAATGGTATAGTCAATAAAAGAAGAACCCTTTTGAAACTCAATCAGGCATATGATTTCTTATTCGATGGAATTATGCCATCTGAGGGAGATTATCTCAATGCACAAGTCCTAAAAGAGTTAAAATTCTTTATGGAGTTCTATAATCCGGTTGCAAAACTTTTTTTAGCATATGACAGGGTTGCAATGTTTGGTAAAGATGATGAAAACCTAAGAATTACAGCTGACAGGAACATAAGAACTAGAAGAGACGATTTGAGATTAGAAGATGGAGATTATGGTGATAAGTTGTTGCAGGACGGACAAGTTCTGATAGAGATTAAGACAGCAAGCAGCTTTCCAGTATGGCTTGTAGATATTCTTACCGAATTAGATATGAAAGGGACATCATTTTCTAAATATGGTACGGAATACAGACAATTTATGGATAACACATTACAGAAAAGAGGAGCAATATGTTAGAGACAATTTTAGAGACAACATCAACAGAAGGATTAAGGACAAAAGAGGCATTAATATGTATAGGAGTCGCACTTGCGCTTGGATTAATTATAAGTATTATTTATATTTTTAGTGACAGAAAGAGGAGACTTTCAACGAACTTTGCAATTACATTAGTCATATTACCAGCGATTGTTACTATAGTTATTATGCTTGTTGGAAGTAATGTCGCAAGAGCATTTTCTATGGCAGGAGCATTTGCACTTGTAAGATTCCGTAGTGTTCCGGGTGATTCTAAAGATATTGCAAGTGTATTTTTTGCGATGGCAGTTGGTCTTGCAACAGGACTTGGCTACATAAGTTTTGCAGTAATATTTACAGGAGTTATCGGTGGTGCATATCTGCTTTTAATGCTTACAGGATATGGCATTGTTAAGAATCTTCCTAAGACGCTTAGAATTACCATTCCAGAGAATCTTAATTTTAATGGAACATTTGATGAAGTATTTAATGAATACACAACAGATGTAACACTAGAAAAGGTTAGAACAACTAATTTAGGTTCAATGTATGAACTAACATATAATATAAGTCTAAAAAAAGATGCTGACCAAAAGAAATTTATAGATGATCTGAGATGCAGAAATGGTAATCTTAATATTACATTGTGCAACGCAGAAACAAAAGAATTATTATAGATTGCCTAGTTAAAGTAAAAATGTTATAATTGTACAGATATGTATTGTGCAATTATAACATTTTTTTGAATATGGTGAAATTATGAATATAGAAAAAGAATTATTTGGTAAAAATGAAGATGGTAAAGAGATATATAAATACATTGTAAAGGGCGAAAATATCAGTGCCACATTTTGTGAGACAGGCGCAGCTATTATGTCAATATTTATAAAGAATAAGGATGATGAAGTTAAAGATGTAGTATTAGGACTTGAGACCTATGAGCAATATAGAAAGAACTGGCTATCATTTGGCGCGGTTATCGGCAGATGTGCTAATAGAATAAGTGGAGCAAAATTCACACTTAATAATACAACATATAAGTTAAAGAAGAATATAACGGGTGGCTGTTTGCATAGTGGATTTAGTTATCATTACAGAGACTTTGAATCTGAAAGCTTTACAGAAGATGATTCGGCACATATTATCTTCAAACTTGAGAGTCCTGATGGAGACCAGGGATTTCCTGGTAATCTTAAGGTAAAGGTAGAATATGTAGTTAAAGAAGATAAATCAGTTACAATTAAATATAGTTATATTTCTGATAGCGATACAGTTGTGAATATGACAAATCATTGTTATTTTAATCTTGATGGACATAATAGTGGAAGTGTTTTGAATCATAAAGTTATGATTAATTCTGATGAAGTTGCGCAGGTGGACAGAAAATTAATGCCAACAGGAAAGATTATGAAAGTTGATGGTTCGGCATATGATTTTCGAAAGATGACGAAGATAGCTGATAATATGAGTAAGTCATTTAAACCATATTCATATGAAAAAGCTTATGATATTAATTATGTTCTGTCGGATCATTTTGGTGAATATAAGTTAGTGGCAAAGTTAGAGAGTGAAAAATCAGAAATCGGAATGAATGTCTATACGAATATGCCAGGAATGCAGTTTTATACTGGAAATGCTGCTAAGGGATTTAAAGCAAAGGGAGATGCAGAATATGCTGCTAATCCTGGAGTATGCTTTGAAACACAATTTTATCCAGATGCAATTAATATAGAGAAGTTTCCGAGCCCTGTTGTAAAGGCGGGTGTGTTTATGAGTACAGAGACTAAGTATGAGTTTTATGATTTGAGAGGTAAAGATATTGAACAATTATAATTTTTTTGCAATGACATCAAGAATGAAATATATAAACAGATGGGGACTTATGAGAAATACCATTCCTGAAAATATAGCTGAACATAGTTTAGAAGTGGGAATGATTGCACATGCCCTTGCAGTAATTAATAAAGTGTATTTTAATGGAAATATAGATCCGAATGAAGTAGCTGTAATGGCAATGTACCATGATGTTCCTGAGATAATAACAGGGGATTTACCTACACCAATAAAATATTTTGCACCAGAGATACGAGATGCATATAAAGTTGTGGAAGAGACAGCTGTTAATAAATTAGTTTCATCACTACCAGAAGAGATGAAGCCGATTTATGAAAATATTTTGAATGAAGAAAATAGAAATAAAGAGAGTCAGCTGTTAGTTAAGGCAGCAGATAAGATTTCAGCACTTATTAAATGTGTTGAAGAAAAGAGAATGGGTAATTTAGATTTCCTTGAGGCAGAGAAATCTACAATAGAAGCAATAAGAAGGTTAGATTGTAAAGAAGCAGATTATTTTATTGATAAATTTCTTGATACATACAGTTTAACATTAGACGAGCAGGCATAGCACAAAGATAATGCTGATGCGAATATAATGCATAGAATGAAAGTGGAGGGAAAATGGCAAAATCAGTATACATCGCAGAAAAACCCAGCGTAGCAAGGGAATTTGCTAAAGCATTAAAAATAACAGGTAAAAATAGAGATGGATATATAGAGGATGATAAGAGTATAGTTACATGGTGTGTCGGACATCTTGTTACAATGAGCTATCCGGAAGCATATGATACTAACCTTAAGAAGTGGAGTATTCAGACTCTTCCATTTCTTCCAAAGGTATGGAAGTATGAAGTAATAGATGGGGTTAAGAAACAATTTGAAATCGTCAAAGGTATTCTTAACAGAGAAGATGTAGATACCATTTATGTCTGTACCGACTCGGGACGTGAGGGAGAATATATCTACCGCCTGGTTGCACAGATGGCAGGAGTTCATGATAAGAATGAAAAGAGAGTATGGATAGATTCACAGACAGAAGAGGAGATAATTAAGGGAATTAACACTGCTAAAGATATATCTGAATATAATAATCTATCAGAAGCTGCATATCTGAGGGCTAAAGAAGACTATCTTATGGGAATTAATTTCTCTAGAGTGTTAACACTTAAGTATGGTAATTCAGTATCTAGTTATCTTAGAACCGACAGGGCTGTATTATCGGTAGGTCGAGTTATGACATGTGTACTTGGAATGATAGTAAGACGTGAAAGAGAGATAAGGGCATTTGTGGAGACACCATTTTATCGAGTCAATGCGAATATAAAATGTACAGAGGATTTTAATTTCGATAGTGAATGGCGTGTGAATGAGAAGTCAAAATATTTCCAGTCACCATATCTATATAAGGAAAATGGTTTTAAAGAAGAAAAATATGCTAAGGAATTAATTGATAAAATAAAAGAAAATGGAAATATAGCTACAGTTGAAAGTGTAGAAAAGAAAACGGAGAAGAAAAATCCTCCATTATTATTTAATCTTGCTGAACTTCAGAATGAATGTTCTAAGTTATTTAAAATTAGCCCTGATGAGACTCTTAAAGTGGTTCAGGATTTATATGAGAGAAAATGTGTTACATATCCAAGGACAGATGCGAGAGTATTATCAAGTGCAGTAGCTAAGGAAATCAATAAAAATATCAGAGGTTTATGTGGATATTCAATGATTTCCGAATATGCCAAGGAGATTTTAGAATCCGGTACTTTCAAAAATATCGCATCGACCAGATATGTAGACGATAAACAGATTACAGACCATTATGCAATAATTCCTACAGGACAGGGATTAAGTGCATTGAATTCAATGAATCCTATAAGTGTTAAAGTGTATGAAGTTATTGCGAGAAGGTTTTTAAGTATATTTTATCCACCGGCACAATATCAGAAAGTTGGAATTAAAATATCTATGCCAATTAAAGAAGAGGAAAATGTATATAGTGAGCAATTTTTTGCGAATTTCAAGATATTGACAACAGAAGGATATCTTAAGGTTACTAAGTACTCATTTATAAAGAAGAAAGAAGATATGAATCAGGATAATATAAAAGATACTGAACAGGCAATTGATACAAATACTATAGAATTGTTGAAAAAATTAAGAAAAAGTGATACACTTCAATGCAATGAGTTATTGATAAAGGAAGGAAAGACATCACCGCCTAAAAGATATAATTCAGGTTCACTTATTCTTGCCATGGAAAGTGCAGGACAGTTAATTGAAGATGAAGAACTGCGCGCACAGATTAAGGGTAGTGGAATTGGCACGAGTGCTACCAGAGCAGAGATACTTAAGAAACTTGTGAATATTAAGTATCTGGCATTGAATAAGAAGACACAGATTATAACACCTACACAGATGGGTGAGATGGTATATGAAGTAGTTAATGCATCAATTTATCATTTGCTTAACCCTGAGCTTACAGCGAGCTGGGAGAAAGGTCTTACATATGTTGCAGAGGGCAAGATTACATCTGATGAATATATGAATAAACTTGAGGGCTTTGTTACCAGACGAACAATGGGTGTGATTAATTCTAATAAACAATATGAATTAAAACAGAAATTTAATGAAGTCTCTAAATTTTATAAAAAATAATAGTAGGGTGTCAAGGTCCCTGCGGGGACTGAACTTCACAGATATATGTGTATGCAAACAAAATAAATTAATGAAAGGATAATCAAATTATGTGTGGAATAGTCGGATATGTAGGCGAAAGAGAATGCGCTGATGTTTTAATTGACGGTTTAAAGAAGTTAGAATATAGAGGATATGATTCAGCAGGTATTGCAGTTTTTGAAAAAGATAAAATTGTAGTTGAGAAGTCTAAAGGTAAATTAAATGATCTTATTGAAAAGATGGCAAGAGAGAAAAAACCACATGGCCATTGTGGAATTGGTCATACAAGATGGGCTACACATGGCGAGCCATCTGATATTAATTCACATCCACATGGTAATAAAAGAGTCACTATTGTCCATAATGGAATAATAGAGAATTATAAACAGATTAAGGATTTTTTGATAAATCAGGGATATGGATTTGAAAGTGAAACAGATACAGAAACAGTCGCTAAATTATTGGATTATTATTATAATGGGAATCCTGTAGAGACAATTAGTAAGATGATAGACAAAGTTGAGGGTTCATATGCACTTGGAATATTATTCAGGGATTATCCGGATACTATATTTGCGGTTAGAAAAGAAAGTCCTTTGATTGTAGGTGTAGGAAAGAATGAGAATTTTATTGCATCGGATGTACCCGCAATTCTTAAATATACAAAGGATTATTATCTGTTAGAACAGAATGAAATTGCGATTATAACAGAGAAAGAAGTTAAGATATGTACTACTGATGGCGAATCTATTACAAAAGAACTCCAGACAGCAGACTGGGATATAGATGCTGCAGAAAAAGGTGGTTATGAGCATTTTATGCTTAAGGAAATAAATGAACAGCCTACAGCTATTAAGACTACAATATCCCCAAGAATACAAGATGGAATGCCTTATCTTGAGGAAAGTGGACTTACAATGGATATGCTTAAGAACTATAAACGTATCTATATAGTTGCTTGTGGAACTGCTATGCATGCAGGACTTGTTGGTAAATATATAATTGAAAAATTAGCAAGAATAGAAGTGACGGTTGATATTGCATCAGAATTCAGATATAGAGATCCAATCATAGAAGAGGAAGATTTAGTAATCTTAGTATCGCAGTCAGGTGAGACTGCGGATACTTATGCAGCACTTAAGTTAGCTAAAGAAAAAGGAGCTACCACACTTTCAATAGTCAATGTTAAGGGTTCTACAATTGCAAGAGAATCAGACATAGTTATATATACACATGCAGGTCCGGAGATTTCAGTTGCATCTACTAAAGCATATAGTGTACAGTTAAGTATTATGTATCTTCTTGCATTCGAACTTGCATATGCCAAAGGAAAGATAACAGAAGATAAATGTAGGAAATTAACTAAAGCACTTATAGATATTCCAGACAGACTTACAGATGTATTAGAATTAAAGGAAAAGTGTCAGTTTATTGCATCTAGATTAGTTAATGCAGATAGTTTATTATATATCGGCAGAGGACTTGACTATGCACTTAGTATGGAGGGTTCTTTAAAATTAAAAGAGATTTCTTATATTCATTCAGAATCATATGCGGCAGGTGAACTTAAACATGGAACAATTTCACTTGTGACTGATGATATGCCTGTAATAGCAGTAGCAACACAGAGTGATTTGATTGAGAAGACAGTCAGTAATGTGAAAGAAGTTAAATCACGTGGTGCAAAAGTAGCTATTATATGTACTGAAGATGTGGAATTAGAAAATGATGTAGCTGATTATCTTGTAAAGATGCCTAAACTAGATGATATACTTATGCCTATGTTAGCGGCAGTACCTATGCAGTATATTGCATATTATACAGCGGTTTTAAAAGGTTGTGATGTTGACCAGCCAAGAAATCTTGCGAAATCAGTAACAGTAGAATAAAGGAAGAATATACTGCTTTTATTTGAATATAATGATTCTTTAATTTGTAAATATATGGAGGAAAATATGCTAGAAATCAGTGAATTACTTGATTTAGAAAAGACAATTGCAAAAGATTTTTTTAAAGGCCTTACCTATCCCTGGGAAGTCTTCAATGGATTAGATGAGAAGATTATTGAATTAGGTAATACTTTGCCTGAAGATAGATATGAGAAATGTGGAGAAAATATCTGGATTGCTAAAAGTGCAAAAGTTGCACCTACAGCATTTTTAAACGGACCACTCATTGTTGATGAAGATGCTGAAATCAGACATTGCGCATTTATAAGAGGCGCAGCAATAGTGGGTAAAGGATGCGTTGTAGGTAATTCGACAGAGTTAAAGAGTTCTATTTTATTTGATTGTGTACAGACACCACATTATAACTATGTAGGTAATTCAATATTATCATATAAATCACATATGGGTGCAGGTTCGATTACATCGAATCTTAAATCTGATAAAACATTTGTTAAGATTAAAACAGACAATGGATACGTGGAGACAGGACTTAAGAAATTAGGTGCCATACTTGGAAGTTACGTTGAAGTAGGTTGTAATACGGTTATGAATCCAGGAACGGTAATTGGATCACATACAAATGTATATCCGTTATCAATGGTAAGAGGATATGTTCCTGCTAATTCCATATATAAGAATAAAAATGAAATAGTAGAAAAGACAGACAATAATTAGTCTGTGGAATGGAGCTAAATGTGGCAGATTTAAGTACAGAAATAAAAAAAAGAAGAACATTTGCAATTATTTCCCATCCTGATGCAGGAAAGACAACATTAACAGAGAAATTTCTGTTATATGGAAAAGCTATTAATCTTGCTGGTTCAGTTAAGGGAAAGAAGACAGCGAAGCATGCAGTATCTGACTGGATGGAGATTGAAAAAGAAAGAGGTATTTCTGTTACATCATCAGTTATGCAATTTAACTATGGTGGATATTGTATTAATATCCTGGACACACCTGGACATCAGGACTTCTCAGAAGATACCTACAGAACGTTAATGGCAGCTGATTCAGCAGTAATGGTTATAGATGCATCAAAGGGTGTTGAGAAACAGACAATTAAATTATTCAAGGTGTGTGTAATGAGACATATACCGATATTTACATTTATTAATAAGATGGACAGAGAAGCTAATGATCCGTTTGATCTATTAGATGAGATAGAAAATGTATTAGGAATCAGAACATGTCCTATAAACTGGCCTATTGGTTCGGGTAAATCATTTAAGGGTGTCTACGAGAGACAGGAAAATGTGGTCACTACATTCAAGGCTTCGATGAATGGACAAAAAGAAGTTGAAACAAGCAGAATTGAATGGAATGAAGCTAATAATAAAGAATTAATAGAACATATGGGAAACGACCTCTACGATAAATTAACTGAGGATTTAGAGTTATTAGATGGTGCAAGTGCAGAATTTGATCTAAGTGAGGTACAGGCAGGAGATTTGACACCAGTATTTTTTGGTTCAGCACTTACTAATTTCGGTGTAGAGAATTTCTTACAGCATTTCCTAAAGATGACAACCTCTCCACTTCCAAGAAAATCAAATATTGGAGAGATTGATCCGTTCAGACCTGATTTCTCGGCATTTGTATTCAAGATTCAGGCAAATATGAATAAGGCGCATAGAGATAGAATTGCGTTTATGAGAATTACTTCAGGTAAATTCGAAGCAGGTATGGAAGTTAATCATGTGCAAGGTGGAAGAAAGGTAAAACTTTCACAACCACAACAGATGATGGCTCAGGAGAGACATATTGTGGAAGAAGCATATGCAGGCGATATTATAGGTGTATTTGACCCAGGTATATTTTCGATAGGTGACACACTATGTTCTTCGAATGATAAATTCGAATTTGAAGGAATACCTACATTTGCACCCGAACATTTTGCAAGAGTAAGACAGGTTGATACTATGAAGAGAAAACAGTTCGTCAAAGGTATTAACCAGATTGCACAGGAAGGTGCTATACAGATATTCCAGGAGTTTAATACCGGAATGGAAGAGATTATAGTCGGAGTAGTTGGTGTGTTGCAGTTCGAGGTATTACAATACAGACTTGAGAACGAATATAATGTTGAGATTAAACTTGAAAGACTTCCATATGAACATATCAGATGGGTAGTAAGTAAGGATATTGATTTAAATCAGATATCAGGAACTTCAGATATGAAGAAGATAAAAGATCTTAAGGATAATCCGCTTCTGTTATTTGTAAATGCATGGAGTCCTAATATGGTATTAGAAAGAAATCCGGGACTTGAACTTTCTGAATTTGGTAGAAATTAACTAAAAAAACTTGCTAAAAATATGAATTTTTTATTGAAAATTTTCATAAAATAAAGTATACTAAATTCAACGATTTAGTTAGTATATATTTCCTGGAATGCACGATAACTTCTGTTTTTTTGAACCTACATTTTTGAACAGGGACTCTTATATCTTTAGTCGGATGTGAAGCCTCCTTTGAGTGGACCACAGAAGCCTGAATGCGGAAACCCACCTAGCTTTGCTAGGAATCAAAACTGCAGGAGCCGACATTTTGGGGTATATATGAAATTAAGGCAGCACCAATGGTGCTGCTTTTTTCATACTTACCAGGAAATTTCGTTAAAATTGTCCTGGTAAGTAAAAAACGCTCCGCGAGGATCGCACTGCGGCGGAGCAGAAAATGTTGCTATAGCAACCC
>OIXH01003129.1_pt1 | contig 15230 bp, 12 predicted proteins | sample 1587741 | NCBI WGS metagenome assembly OIXH01 (sample SAMEA3888916, study PRJEB22519) | human gut metagenome | biome: human gut; feature: human-associated habitat; material: faeces | place: Denmark | collected 2011 | reverse complement strand
ACTTTTGCAATTCCTCCATGAGCTACAATTAATACACTTTTATCATGATATTTTTCTTTTATATCATCAAAAAATTCATCGATTCTTTTTTCAAAATCATGTAAATTTTCTCCATTTGGAATGTTATAATTTAACTTATAATCCCAAATATTATTTTCCATTTCTTCTGTTACATCTCTTCCTTCATAATCCCCTAATTTTCTTTCTCTTATTCTTTCATCTGTAATAATTGGTATATCTCTTCCTTCATTTATTATTTCAGCTGTTTGTTTTGCTCTTTTCATTGGAGAACAAATTACAAGATCATATTTTACATTTTCAAGTTCTTTTTTTGTATTATAAGCTTGACTTACACCTGTTTCATTTAATTCTTTTTCTGTTTTAAATGTATATTCTTTTCTTCTTATATTATTCCCATACATATCGATTTTATAGTAAATTATAATATATGGAAGTCTATATACTTTATAAGATCCATCAGAATACATATCTTCTCCTATTATTCCATCCTTAACACCACAATAAAATACTGAATTTGGAAGTCTTATAGATTGTCCCGGTTCAATATTTTCATATTTTCTAGATTCTTGTGAGTAAATCATATCTCTCATATAATTCTTTTGACGACATTTGATAAACCCAAGGAACTTTTTTGTATATTCTGGATAAAATCGATTACTATACATACTATAAAAACAAATCTTGGTTAAAAGGGAAGAGCCCGGTGCAATACCGAGCTCTTGCGATTAACGGATAATGTTTATCCGTCCAACTTTTGGAGCGCTTCACAACAAGTAGTCACCTGTATCTATAGCTTATAACTTTGTACATTCGATAAGTTTATATGTTGTTTTAGGTTTCGTTGCAATAAGGTTTATGTCTTGATATTCAATACATTTTATTCTATATTGATGAAGTTCACCTAATGTTATTCCATTAAATATATTAGATTCATCCGTTGTTCCATTTATTTTCTTGTTATCACAAATAAAGACCCACTTACCTTTGTTCAGAACTGTACCAGTAGCAAAATAACCAATAAACTCAGTTGTTACTTCTTCTAGTTCTGTGTGTGTATTTAAATAATCATATACTTTTGAAATCGCATCTAAAGATATTGTAGAACCTGATATACTCTTTTCTAATGTCGATTTAACCCATTTATGTTTAAATGACAATTTATTCATTTCCAATACTTGGAGAAAAGAACGCATACTACTTAGCGTATGCCCTTGTAATTCTTCTATTTTTTCTTTATTTTCTATATTTAAGTTAAAATCCTCAAATATATATTTTTTATTATAAAGTTGTACTAGTTCTTTAATATTATTATATTTGTAAAGAGTTTATTCAATGGAAGTAATAATTTTAAAGAAAACAGTGTGAAAAAATTTACTTTTTGTGTGGCCTTTGCGGCTTTATCGGTAAGTGCAGGGCTGGCTCGGTCGCCATTTGTGTTGAGTGATGCAGTTCCTGCGGAGTGCATGTCGATGGAAAAGGTGGATATGCCTATGATGAACAGAGCTATCTCCAAACCGGCTTCTGCCTTGAAATTTGATTTTGTAAAAGAGAATCGAAAACATCTGATGAAAAAAGATGCACAGATTGCAGCATTGACAGCACCGGAAGCTCTACCTGCAACGAATGTATCGGATGTCGGATTTGTAGCGAACTGGAACACGGTTTCCGGGGCGAATTATTATTCGGTACAAACTTACAGGCATTTTACGACTACGCAAGATGTTGATTATATTTCCTTGTATGAGGATTTTTATTTTGCAGAAGCTGCTCCGGAGGAGTTTACCAATTATCTTGATGGCTATACCTACCGTCGGAACTGGATTCTTTTGTATGGAAAGATAGGGGATCAGTCTATTATATTCCCTCAAACTTCTTCTAAGGGGCAGACTGAATTGCAAACTCTGGAGATGGATCTTAGCGGTGAGGGTGAAAATGAAACTGTTTATTTCGGTATCACGGCCGAAGGTGCTGTGGGTGATAAAATAGGGATTGGCTATTACTATATAGATGCTGATGGGAATGATCAATCTATGTCATTGGGAACAATTCCTTTCGAAGAGTCGACTTTGGATGCTATGTATGAGGTAGAAGTGCCGTCAAGCGAGTCTGCCGGATTTTATTTGTATACTGTTGGGGCAATGCAGAATACAGGCGATGTGAAATTAAAGACTTTTTTGGTATCGCGAGATCTCACTGCGGGTACTGAATTTATGGAGGTGTATGATTATCGACGAACTCCCGAGACTTCTGCCACTTTCTTTACCATAGAAAAAGATATCGAGACAGAAGGTGTTGTCGATGAGTTTGCATATGCTGTGATAGCTCTTGATGTAAATATGCAAACCGGAAATGTTAATGACAACTCAGATCCGTCCGAAATTATTTTCGTTGGTGAATCCAGCGCTGTTGAGGGATTGAAGGCCAGCAGAGAAAAGATCTTTATACACGACAAGTTGCACGTCGTATTGGATAAACCGGAAACGGTGAGTGTATATAATATGGCTGGTGTATTGGTTGCTTCTTATGAGGGGGGCGAAGGCGACAATGAGTTTTCGTTGTCCGCTTCCGGAGTCTATATCGTAAAGGCCGGTAATACGATTGCCAAAGTAATGAAGTAAGATTGAGTTTGATTAAATATAAAGAAAGGCTTCCTGCGTTACGGGAAGCCTTTCTTTATGGTAGATGGTGTTTAGAATTCCCGGGCACACTCTTGCAGAATTTCCGAAAGGGTGGGGTGTGCATGTATCATTTCTTTTAATTGTTCTACGGTCGTTTCTCTGTTCATGAGGGCAGATATTTCCTGCACTAAATCGGCTGCATGAGCTCCGAATATATGTGCTCCTATGATTTTTCCGTTTTCATCGGTTATGAGTTTGCACAGACCGTCAGGCTCTCCCATACTGATGGCTTTTCCATTGGCTCGGAACAAAGTTTTTTTAGCCGTGAACGGTATGCCGCGTTGTTTGCATTCCTCCTCGGTGAGTCCCACCATACCGGCTTCTGGACGAGTGAAGACAGCCGCAGGAATGGTATCGAGCTTTATTCTCTTGTCGATACCGAGAATGTGGTCGATTACTTTGCGGCCTTGAAAAGATGCGGCGTGGGCAAGCATGCAATGACCGTTTACATCTCCTATGGCATAGATCCCGGGGATATTGGTTCGGAGCGTATCGTCGGTTTCGATTCCTTTGGGCGAATATCGTACACCGGCATTATCCAGCCCTATACTCTCTACTCTTGGGCTTCGACCTACGGCAATCAGGACGATGTCGGCCTCGGTGGAGCATTCTTTACCTTTGTGGGTGTAGTGCACGAGCAGTTGTGCTCCCCTTCGTTCAATCGATTCGACGGCAGCTTGGTTGTAAAATTCGATACCCCGTTTGGATAGTACTTGTTTCAGACGCTTACTGATGTCGCTGTCGAAGTTGGGAAGAATTTCTTTGGCGTATTCGAGCATGGTGACCGTGCTGCCGAAACTACGGAAGATGGAGGCGAATTCGAGCCCGATGACTCCGGCTCCAATGATACACAGTTTTTGGGGGATATGGTCGATGTCGAGCATTTCGGTCGAAGTGAGTACGCCGGGTAGGTCACAACCTTCGATCGGAGGTCTTTTGGCTGTCGAGCCGGTAGCGATGAGTATGTGTTCGGCGGTATATTTCTCACCCGATTCCGATATTACCGTATGTGCATCGAACAGTTCGGCACGTTCGGGAATGTAGGTGATAAGTTTGTGCTTCAATAGAAATTCTATGCCCGATGTCAGTTGGGCGACAACCTCGTTTTTCCGTTCCATGATACGTCGGAAATCGATCGTCGGGGCAGAAACATGGAATCCCCATGTATCGCAATCGGTTATTGTATCGGCTATTTCGGCGCTACGGCAAAGGCATTTTGTAGGAATACAGCCTTCGTGGAGGCAGGTTCCCCCTGCTTTCTGCTGTTCGAACAAGGTTACACTCAGCCCCTTTTTCGCTGCATATACGGCTGTTTCGTAACCTCCGGGGCCGGCTCCGATGATGATGACATCGCTGTTCATACTTGAATTTTATAAAAAATCGGAGAGGAGAAAGAGGTTTGTCTCTTTCTCGGTCTCCGATAGTTGAATATTATGATTGTTTTTGTAAATCTTTGAATCGTAAAATCGGATTTTTCGCCGCTGTGGTTTCGTCGAGCCTTCTCACCGGAGTGGAGTGGGGCGCGCTTTTTACCAAATCGGGGTTTTCGATCGCTTCGTGGGCGACCGTGCGCATCACCTCTATGAACTCGTCGAGAGTCTCTTTCGATTCCGTTTCGGTCGGTTCGATCATAATCGACTGATGGAACAACAAGGGGAAATAGATCGTGGGCGCATGGTAGCCGTAGTCGAGCAGTCGTTTGGCGATGTCCAATGTAGTCACTCCTGTGGACTTGTCGAGTAATCCGTCGAATACGAATTCATGTTTACAGATGCCTTCGATGGGCAGATAGTAACAGTCTTTCAGCGATTCTTTTACGTAGTTCGCATTTAATGTCGCTAACTCTCCCACGTGTTTTATCTGTTCTTTTCCCAGTGACAGGATATAGGCGTATGCTCTCATCATCACTCCGAAGTTCCCGAAGAATCCCGAAATGCGTCCCACACTGTCGTTCCCTCCTTCGATGGAGTATTTATCGCCTTTTTTAACGATTCTTGGGCGGGGCAAATAATCGACGAGCGCAGGGGCAACGCCTACGGGACCACTGCCGGGACCGCCTCCTCCGTGAGGGGTGGAAAAGGTTTTATGCAAATTGATGTGCATAATGTCGAAACCCATGTCGCCGGGACGGCAACGTCCCAACAAGGGATTGAGGTTCGCTCCGTCGTAGTAGAGCAGGCCTCCGCAACCATGTACCAATTCGGCAATTTGGGGTATCTCTTTCTCGAAAATACCCAATGTGTTGGGGTTGGTCATCATGATACCGGCTATCGTATCGTCGAGCAACGGTTCGAGTTTCGTGACATCTATCGTACCTTCGGGCGTGGAAGGAACTTCGACAATCTCCAATCCACACACTGCCGCACTGGCGGGATTTGTACCGTGGGCACTGTCGGGGACGATTACTTTGGTGCGCTTCAAGTCTCCTCGCTTGATGTGGTATTGTCTCATCAACATTAGACCGGTCAATTCACCGTGGGCTCCGGCAAATGGATTTAGTGTAAATTCTGCCAGACCTGAAATCTCGGATAGAGCATGAGCTAATTCGTAATAAAGACGTAAAGCCCCTTGTATGGAATTCTCGGATTGTAATGGGTGCAATGCCGTGAACGATTCCATAGAAGCCATTTCCTCATTGATTTTGGGATTGTATTTCATCGTACAAGACCCCAATGGATAGAACCCGGTTTCAACTCCGAAATTTTTATTGGAGACGTTGGTATAATGACGCACGACATCGAGTTCGCTCGCTTCGGGGAGGTCGGTCTCCGTCTCTCTGCGCAAAGATTGCGGGAGGTCGGTTAAGGAATAGTTTCCGAAGTCGGATTGTTGCAGGGAATACCCTATGCGTCCCGGCTTTGAAATTTCAAAAATCAGCTTATCGTAGTATTTCATGACTTATCCCTCCTTTTCGATTAATGATACCAGATTGTCTATTTCTTCTCGGGTACGTTTTTCGGTCACGCAGAATAGGAGAGCATCGTCGGTTCCCTCGATAGGAATACCGGCCAAGAAGCCTTTTTCTTCGAGATGTTTCAAGAGTGTGTCCCGATTCAATGTCGTTTTTACGGCAAACTCTTTTAAGAACGGCTTGTCGAAACAGATCGAAAATTTACCCGTTTCCAGCAATTTGTCGCACAGGTAGTGCGCTCCCGCATAGGATTTCTCATTGACTTCTTTCATTCCTTGTTTTCCCATTAGAGCCATGTATATCGTTACATACAGAGCCATAAGGGATTGGTTGGAACAAATGTTGCTGTTCGCCTTTTGGCGACGAATATGTTGTTCCCTTGCCTGTAAGGTAAGTACAAACGCCCGTTTACCGTCCACATCGGTTGTGGCTCCGACGATACGTCCTGGTAATTTCCGTACTAAATCGCGGGTGGCTGCGAGATAACCGACATAAGGGCCTCCGAAATTCAAAGGCATCCCCAATGTCTGTCCATCGCCGCAAGCGATGTCGGCTCCCCATTCGCCGGGCGTTTTCAGCACGGCCATAGCCGAGGGGTCGGCATAGACGATAAACAACGCTTTGTGTGCATGAGCATTGTCGGCGAATCCGGAAAAGTCTTCGATGATTCCATAGCGGTTCGGGGTACTTGCAATAACACCGGCCACATCGTCGGCTTCGAGCAGTTTCTCCATGACGGCTTTGTCGGTGACACCTTCTTTTTCGGGAATCATTTCCAGATTTACCCCGTGGAAACGGGCGTAGGTTTCGATAACCTCGATGACTCTGGGATTCAGTGTTTGGGAAACAATGACTTTATTGCGTTTCTTGGCATGGGCAATCGACATGAGCATGGCTTCGGCTGCGGCCGTAGCTCCGTCGTACATGGAAGCATTGCAACATTCCATACCGGTCAGCTCGCATATCATGCTTTGAAACTCGAATATATATTGTAGTGTTCCCTGAGAAATTTCGGGCTGATAGGGAGTATAGGCCGTGAGGTATTCCGAACGGGAGATAAGTTGGCCGATAACCGCAGGGGCATAATGGTCGTAAGCGCCGCCTCCGGCAAAGGGAATGAGTTTTTTGTTCGTCTTTCCTAATTCCCGAAAGTAGTTTCTGACTTCATCTTCGGACATCGATTTTTTCAAATCATAATCTTTGTCGAAGCGAATGTTTTCGGGAATCTCGGCATAAAGCTCATCGAGAGACGATAACCCTATCTTCCCCAGCATTTCGGAAATATCGGCTTCGGTATGCGGGAAATATTTGTACATGATGTGTTCCTCCGTCGATTATTCGCAAATGGCTTTGTAGGCTTCGGCATTCATCAGACTGTCCAGTTCGGCCTTATCGTTGATTTTAACTTTGCAAATCCAGTTCCCGAAAGCATCTTCGTTCAATAATTCGGGCTTGTCTTCCAGTTTGTCGTTAATCTCCACGACGATACCGCTGATGGGCGATAACAGGTCGCTGGCGGCCTTTACGCTTTCGACTGCACCGAACTCTTCTCCTTGATTCAGTTCGTCGTCCACTTCGGGAAGATCGACGTAAACGACATTACCTAATTGATGTTGTGCATAATCCGTGATACCGATATATCCAAATTCGCCTTCTACTTTTAACCATTCGTGTGATTCGGAGTAATAAAGTCCGTCTAATACTGTACTCATAATTATTTGTTTTTAAGTTGTCAATAAATCATTTTTTATAATTTTTTTCGTAGAAGCGTTTCTTAACAACCGTTCCTTTGAAAAATTTTTTGCGAATGTGTATCTCCACTTCGGTCCCCAATGCGGCGTGCGCACTGTCGATGAGCTGGTGGGCCGCACCGACCTTTTGAAGGTCCGGGAGCACGCGGTCAACGACCGGGCCGCCACCGTGGATCTGTCCGCCATCCTGAATAACCCCTACGAGGGAGCGGACGTGAAGCGCCACTTCGACCCCGCCGATGTGTACGACTTTGAGCTGGAGAAGACCGTGGATATGAAGGTGCTGCTCAAGCGCATGAAGGCCGCCCTGGAGAAGGGGGAGAGCAAGACGGTCTCCATCCCCGTCACCTCCACCGACCGCACCCTGGGCACTATCCTGGGCAGCGACATCACCCGGATGTACGGCAGCAGCCTGGCCGACGATACCTACACTGTCAAGTGTACCGGCGGCGCGGGCCAGTCCTTCGGCGCCTTCATCCCCAAGGGCCTGACCCTGGTGCTGGAGGGCGACTGCAACGACGGCTTCGGCAAGGGCCTCTCCGGCGGCAAGCTGGTGCTGTATCCGCCGAAGACCAGCAAATTCGAGGCCAGTGAGAACATCATCGTGGGCAACGTGGCCCTGTACGGCGCCACCAGCGGCAAGGTCTTCATCAACGGCTGCGCCGGTGAGCGGTTCTGCGTCCGGAACTCCGGCGCGGTGGCCGTGGTGGAGGGCGTGGGCGACCACGGCTGCGAGTACATGACCGGCGGCCGGGTGGCCATCCTGGGCCCCACGGGCCGGAACTTCGCGGCCGGTATGTCCGGCGGCATCGCCTACGTGCTGGACGAGAACCATGACCTGTACATGCGCCTGAACAAGGACCAGGTCATCATCGACACCCTGACGGAGAACCACGACATCCAGGAGCTGCGGACTCTCATTGAGGAGCACGTGGCCGCCACCGGCTCTCCCAAGGGCAAGCAGATCCTGGCCGCCTTCAAGTCCTACATCCCCTGCTTCAAGAAGATCATGCCCCGGGACTACGACCGGATGATCCGCTCCATCGCGCAGCTGGAGGAGAGGGGCATGAGCCGGGAACAGGCGGAAGTCGAGGCGTTCTACGCCAGCACGAAGGCATAAGGAGGAAGTACGATCATGGGAAAACCCACTGGATTTTTGGAATATACCCGCCGGGACGTCCCGGCCATCCCGCCGGAGGAGCGCGTTCAGAACTGGGACGAGTTCCATCTGCCCCTGCCGGAGCCCATCCGGGCCCAGCAGGGCGCCCGCTGCATGAACTGCGGCGTCCCCTTCTGCCAGTCCGGCATGATCTGGGAGGGCAAGACCTTCGGCTGCCCCCTCCACAATCTGATCCCGGAGTGGAACGATATGATCATGTCCGGCAATCTGGGCCACGCCCTGAGCCGGCTGCTGAAGGTCAACAACTTCCCGGAGTTCACGGGACGGGTCTGCCCCGCCCCCTGCGAGGACGCCTGCGTCTGCGGCATCTACGGCAGCCCCATCACCATCCGGGACAATGAGCTGTGCATCATTGAGGACGGCTTCGCCAACGGCCGCGTCAAGCGGCGGCGTCCGCCCCAGTGGTCCGGCAAGAAGGTGGCCGTCGTCGGCTCCGGCCCCGCCGGTCTGGCCGACTATACCCAGCGGCGCGATTGGCGACTTGTGCTCAGCGCCTGCAGCATACCGCATGTGCTGAGCGTGTTTCAGGGACGGGAATACATCTATGTGCCGCCTCTGCTGGAACAGGCGGCGCTCAGGGAAGTGACGGATTTCGATGCCGAGCGCGGGGGGTCTGCCTCTGCTCTGCCCCCTTTGCCCGTGCATCCCTATGGCGGCCTAACGGCCTTTTTCCTTTTGTCGCTGATCCTCTGGCACGGCCTGCGCATGGGCTGGTGGCCCGCACCGGATTTTCTGCCGCCGCCGCAAACCTGGTTCAGTGTCGGCGTGCTGGACAACGTGCTGGTGCGTGTTTACGGGCAATTCTACCGCCTGGCCACGGCTTTGACCCTGCACGCCGACCTGCGCCATCTCTGGGGCAATGTGGCCTTCGGCGCGCTTTTTCTGGCCCTGCTGGCGCGTCTTACCGGTGTGGGCCGGGCCGTCTGGCTGACAATGCTGGGCGGCATCCTGGGCAACGCTCTGACCGTGCTCCTGCGACCCCGGGCCGTCGTGAGCCTGGGCTTTTCCACGGCCCTGTTTGCGTCGGTGGGCGCTCTGGCGGGTCTGATGGCCAGCCGCGAAGCGCAACGACGCAAGGCTGTCCTGCCCATTGCGGCGGGCGCGGCCCTGCTGGCCATGCTGGGAACGGAAGGTGAAAATACCGATTACGCGGCCCATGTGGCAGGCTTGGTCTGCGGGTTGGCTTTGGGCCTGGCTGAAGGCTGGCGTTTACGGCGCGGTTGGCCCGCACTGCCGCAGATTCCGGCTGGCCTGTTGGCCCTTGCGCTGCCCGTACTGGCCTGGTGGTGGGCTTTCGGCACCATGTAAGGAGATATGAAATGAGCAGCGGCCGGGACTTCACAGCCCCGGCCGCTCACGTTCTGATCGAATAAGGGCTACACAGCCGCCGTGGGGCGGCCGATGCAAAAATAGGCAAAGCCGCGCTCGGCCATGGCCGAGGGAGAATAGAGGTTGCGCCCGTCAAACAGCAGGGGCGCGGTCAGCAGGGATTTGACGCGGTCAAAATCCGGATTGCGGAACTGGTTCCACTCCGTCACCACCAGCAGAGCCTGGGCATCCCGGCAAACGCCGTACTGGTCGTCCAGAATCTCCACCAGGGCATTATCCTTGAAAATACGGCGCGCGTTATCCGCAGCCACAGGGTCGAAAGCGCGGATCTTCATGCCCGCGGCGGTCAGCGCGTTCACAATGCTGATGGAGGCCGCCTCGCGCATGTCATCGGTATTGGCCTTGAAAGCCAGTCCCCAGAGCGCCAGGGTTTTGCCCTTGACGCCGCCCTGGGGCGCGAAATAGTCCTGAATGCGTTCGGCCATATGCTTTTTCTGCCGGGCGTTGACCGCTTCCACGGCATTGAGCAGCATGGGCTCCACCCCGGCACTTTCCGCCGTCTGGATCAGGGCTTTGACGTCCTTGGGGAAACAGGAGCCGCCGTAGCCCACGCCCGGATAGATGAACTGGTAACCGATGCGCGAGTCAGAGCCGATGCCCGTGCGCACGTCGCGCACATCGGCTCCCACCTTTTCGCAGATCGTGGCGATTTCATTGATAAAGGAAATCTTGGTCGCCAGCATGCAGTTGGCGGCGTATTTGGTCATTTCCGCGCTGCGCACGCGCATCACGATGAGCTTTTCGCGGGTACGGGCAAAGGGAGCGTACAATTCGCGCATAATGGAAGCAGCCCGCTCGGAATCCGTGCCCAGAACCACGCGGTCCGGTTTCATGAAGTCCGAAATGGCGTCGCCTTCCTTGAGGAATTCCGGATTGGACACCACGTCCACCCGCAGGTCCAGGCCGCGCGATGCCAGTTCTTTCTCGATAATGCCGCGCACCATGTCGGCGGTGCCCACGGGCACGGTGGATTTGTCCACCACCACCAGTTCCTTTTGCATATGACGGCCGATTTCAGCGGCTACTTGGCGCACGTAACTCAGATCGCAGGAGCCGTCCGGCTGCGGCGGCGTGCCCACGCAGATAAAGGCGCAGTCCGCGTCGGCAATGCCCTGTTCAAGGCTGGTGGTGAAGGACAACCGGCCGTCGGCGCGGCTGCGCTGCACCATGGGCTCAAGGCCGGGTTCAAAAATATGCACGGAACCGGCATTGAGTTTTTCCACCACGGCGGGGTTCACGTCCACGCAGGTCACGGTATTGCCCATTTCCGCAAAGCAGGCGGCGCTGACCAGTCCCACATAGCCTGTACCGACAATGCACAATTTCATGGTATGCTGTTCTCCCTGTGTTCTCCGGCCTTGCGCCACGCTTGACGTCCCGGCCTTGAACGGGTCAGAATAGTGTTCTTGAATATCATAGTATATGTTAATTTTTTTCAGCGGGCAACCGTCGGGTAAGCAGACTGCCGGGAGTAGAGTCATGATCGTCGGACTGGGCATCGACATTGCCGAAATGGCGCGCCTTGCCAAGGTGTACGACAAATTCGGACGCCGCTTTCTGGAAAAAATTCTTACCCCGGCGGAGCTGGCTGCCCTGCCCGCTCAGGCCCTGCCCTACATCGCCGGGCGCTTTGCGGCCAAAGAAGCGGCGGTCAAGGCTCTGGGCACGGGCTTCAGCCAGGGCATCGGCCCCCGGCAGATTGAAACGGGTCGCACTGCGCTCGGGGAACCCCTGCTCCGCTTTCTGGATCAGGCCCTTGAGCGGGCCCAAAGCCTGGGCGTCCGGCACTGTCGTCTCTCTATCAGTCATGAGCGCAGCGTGGCGGTGGCCGTCGTCATTCTGGAGGCATAATGCGCAGTCTTCGCGAATTTCCGAACGCTCTGCCCCCCTTGCCGCTTCCCGAGGAAATGCGGGCCTGGGACGCGGCGGCCATACGGCTGGGCCTGCCGGAAGTCATGCTGATGGAAAATGCGGCCCGGGCGGCCTTTGACGTGCTGCGCGCCTATTGCCCGAAACTTTCCGGGCAGACGGTCTGGCTGTTCATGGGCAGCGGCAACAACGGCGGCGACGCCGCCTGCCTGGCCCGCCATCTGCTGGATGCCGGAGCGCGGCCGCAGGTACTGCACGCCAAGGCCCTGGGCGCTTACAAAGGCGTTACCGCCAAACACATCCGTATAGCCAGGGCCGCCGGGGTGCCGTTCTCTTCGCTGGGCCGCCACGATTGGCACGACCGGCATGAGGCTCCGGCCATCATGGTGGACGGCCTGCTGGGCACCGGCTTCAGCGGTGAGTTGAGGCCCGCCCTGCGGGAGGTTATTGAACGCATCAACCGGCTTGCGCCCTCCTGCTTTGTGCTGGCCCTGGATATTCCCTCCGGGCTTAACGGCGTGAGCGGGCGGCCTTCGCCCGTAGCGGTCCAGGCCACGGCCACGGTCAGCTTCGCGGCGGCCAAGCCCGGTTTGGTTCTGCCTTGGGCGCGTCCCTGGACCGGCCGCCTGCATGTCCGCGCCATCGGCATTCCGGCTGTGGTGCGCGCCACGAGCCCCTGCAGCGCATATCTCCTGGACGGGCATTGCCTGAACGCCCTGCCCGCGCTGCCGGAAAACAGCTATAAAAACAGTTTCGGCCATGTGCTGGTGCTGGGCGGAGCGCCGGGACTCAGCGGCGCGGCTCACCTGGCTGCGCGGGCCGCCTTGCGCGCGGGTGCCGGTCTGGTGACGGCGGCGGCCCCTGCCGCATCGCTGCCGGAGATCAATAGCGGCTGGCCGGAAATCATGACTCTGGCCTTGACCGAACCCGGCGAGCGCCAATGGCCCGGCACGCTGCCCGAAGAGTTCAGGGAACTCTGCGCGCGTTGTACGGCCCTGGTCGTGGGCCCCGGCATGGGGCGCGGTGAGGATGCCGCCCGCTTCCTGGCCGCCCTGCTGGATATGCCCCGGCGTCCGCCCACGGTTTTCGACGCCGACGCCCTGATACTGCTGGGCCGCCGCCCGGATTTGCTGGAACGGATAACAAGCCGTGACATCCTGACGCCGCATCCCGGCGAGGCCGCCGCCCTGCTGGCGTGCGACACGGCCGTTGTCCAGGCCGACAGACCGGCCGCTCTAAGCACTCTTCGCACCCGTTGCGCGGGAGTTATAGTTCTGAAGGGCGCGGGCACTCTCGTCGGCCAAGCTGACGCGCCTCTGCTGATCAGCCCCTACGATGTGCCCCAGCTGGCTATGGGCGGCTCGGGCGATGTACTGGCGGGTTGTTTAGGCGGACTGCTGGCACTCGGCGACGCCTCGGCCCGGCCCAGCCTGTGTACGGCGGGCCTGGGCGTGGCCTTGCATGCTTTGGCGGGACGGGCCTGCGCCGCCTTCTGGCCGGAACGCGGCAACAGGGCCTCTGAACTGGCCGACACCCTGCCTCGGGTGCGGGCGCGTTTCGCGCACGGCAATCCGGACCAGGCGGAGCGGGAGGTGCTGCCGTGGCCGGAATAAGACTGGACAATCTTGAAGAGACGCGCCGTCTGGGGCGCTGGCTGGCCGATCATCTGCCGGGCTCCGGCGTGCGGGCGCTGCTGCTGCGCGGTCCGCTGGGCAGCGGTAAAACCACTCTGACCAGCGCGCTGGTCCAGGCTCTGCCCGGCGGCGACAAAGCGGAAACAGCCAGCCCTTCCTTCACACTCTGTAATCACTACCCCACCACACCGGCAGTACTGCACTGCGATCTGTACCGCAGTGTCGGCGGCCTGCCCGATGAAATTCTGGACGGTCTGGAAGATCCCGCCGTCCTGACCGTGGTGGAATGGGCCGAATACCTTTCTCCGGCGGATCTGCCGGAAGAAATTCTGGACATCTCGCTGAAGGCATGCGAAAAAAGTCGCCTGTTGACGCTGCAAGCCCACGGTTCCAGCGCTGCGAAGCTTTTGTGCGACCTGTGCGCGCACTGGCCGGAGGGCGACGGATGAGTCCCGATGTGCAGGGAACGTCTGCACACTGTAACAAATCGTGGACAATGGATACAGGCATGAAAATTCTCGTACAGAAATTCGGCGGCACTTCCGTGGCTACTCTGGAGTGCATGAAACAGGTGCGTGAAAAGGTGCAGGACGGCCTCAAGCGCGGCAGCAAGGTCGTCGCCGTGCTTTCGGCGCGCTCCGGGGACACCAATAAACTGCTGGCCCTGGCCGATGAGTGGTCGCCCGCGCCGGACAAGGCGGAATGCGATGTGCTGGTTTCCACCGGCGAGCAGGTTTCCATCAGCCTTTTCACCATGCTGCTCAAAGATGCCGGAATCCGCGCCCGTTCATTGCTGGGCGGGCAGATTCCCGTCACCACGGACGACGATTTCGGCCGTGCGCGCATTCTCGCCATTGACAGCAAGACCCTGCGCAACTACCTCGACCAGTACGATGTGCTGGTGGTGGCCGGTTTCCAGGGCTGCACCCAGGACGGGCGCATTACCACCCTCGGCCGCGGCGGTTCGGACACCTCGGCCGTGGCTCTGGCAGCCTCTCTGGATTCGGCGGAATGTGAAATCTATACGGATGTGGACGGCGTTTACACCACGGACCCCAACATCTGCTCCACTGCCCGCAAAATGGACCGCGTGGCCTATGAGGAAATGCTGGAAATGGCCAGTATGGGGGCCAAGGTTCTGCATATCCGTTCCGTGGAATTTGCCAAGAAATACAAAGTCCCTGTACGCGTGCGTTCCACATTCAGTGATGATCCCGGCACTCTTGTCACCCAGGAGGACTCCAGCATGGAAGCTGTGCTTGTTTCCGGCATTGCCTATGACAAAGACCAGGCCCGCGTGACCCTGCGCGATCTTCCCGACGTGCCGGGAATGGCTGCGGCGGTATTCGGCCCGCTCTCTGAAAAAGGCGTTCTGGTGGATATGATCGTCCAGAATACCAGCCAAGACGGCCATACCGACATGACCTTCACCATCTCCCGCAAGGACCTGCCGCAGACCCTGGAGCTGATGACCGAAGTGGCCCGGAAGACCGGAGCTTCAGAAGTGCTGCACGACGTGAGCGTGGCCAAGGTTTCGGCCATCGGCGTGGGCATGCGCAATCATTCCGGTGTGGCGGCGCGGGCTTTCGCGGCCCTGACCCAGGAAGGCATCAATATCCTGATGATCAGCACCTCGGAAATCAAGATTACCATCCTTATCCAGGAAAAATACGTTGAATTGGCCGTGCGTATTCTGCACGACACCTTCGGGCTGGACTGGGACATCGGCTGTTAGCCTTTTAGAGCGTTTTGATATTGAAAATATCTCAACGCTCTGTGCGGATTTTCCGTGAAAAT
>OIXH01003127.1_pt1 | contig 15247 bp, 8 predicted proteins | sample 1587741 | NCBI WGS metagenome assembly OIXH01 (sample SAMEA3888916, study PRJEB22519) | human gut metagenome | biome: human gut; feature: human-associated habitat; material: faeces | place: Denmark | collected 2011 | reverse complement strand
GTCTTTCCTTTGCTACGGAAAGAATCGAAGAATCCGGGCCCTGCCTGAATACCGATGGTAAAAATGAAGCCTCATACACCAACCTCCAACCGGGAGATTATGTTTTTCGGGTGAAAGGTTCGAACAACGACGGCTTATGGAATACCGAAGGTTCCTCGATCAGTTTACAGATTCTTCCCCCTTTCTGGAAAAGCAGCTGGGCTTATCTGTTTTATACCATTTTAATCTTATTCCTGGGAGTTATGACTTTCAGATCCTGGTCCAAGCGGGTGAAGAAGCAACACGAAGAATTACTGAAACAATACAGACAACAACAGGAAAAAGAAACCTATCAAACCAAAATAAACTTTTTCACTCAAGTAGCCCATGAAATCCGTACTCCGTTAAGTTTGATCAAAATGCCTCTGGAAAGTATTATCCAATCCGGCGACGGCAATGAAGAGACGAGGAAATACCTCACTACCATGAATCAAAACACGGACCTTTTACTCAACCTGATCAACCAACTGCTGGATTTCAGGAAAACAGAGACAAACGAATTCAAACTCAAACTGAGAAAATACAATTTAAACGAATTACTTCACAACATAGTAAGTCGTTTTGCCCCGGCAGCCCAGTTAAAAAATATCGCCTTGGATGTCCAATTGCCCGTAACTCCTTATATCGGCTGTGTGGATGAAGAAGCACTGACAAAGATCATCAGCAATCTCTTGAGCAATGCCCTGAAATATGCCCACGATAAGATCGAAGTGACATTACAAACCGAGCAGGAATATTTCGAGATCCGGGTATCCGACAACGGACCGGGCATCCCCCGTTCGGACAGGAAAAGAATTTTTGAAATCTTCTATCAAACGGACAACAGCCGGGGCGGAACCGGAATCGGCCTGCCTTTAGCCAAGTTGCTGGCAGAAAAACATGGCGGCAGACTTTATCTGGACGAACAAACACAGAAAACTACATTTATTATCCATATTCCTCTGTTGCAAGAAAATACCCAAGAAGACGATCAGGTAAAACTGGAACTGTTGACCTCTCCGGTAAGCGATACGGGCAAAGAACTCCAGACTCTTGAAGGGAAAGGCAGCTATAGTATTCTTTTAACAGAAGACAACACCGAATTGCTGAGCCTGACAGCCGAACAATTGAATAAATATTACCGCATCCTGATGGCCCGGAACGGGAAAGAGGCACTCGCCATTCTAAAGGAAACAAACGTCGATCTGGTAGTCAGCGATATCATGATGCCGGAGATGGACGGTTACAGTCTGTGTGAAAGCATCAAGAACAACCCTCAATATTGTCACATTCCGGTTATCCTTTTAACCGCCAAGACTACGACCGACGATAAAATCAAAGGACTTCAATACGGCTCGGATGCTTACATCGAAAAACCTTTCTCTGTACAACATTTGAAGACTCAAATAGACAATCTGTTGCAAAACCGTCAGAAACTACGGAAGCTTTTCGCTTCTTCACCTTTGGTTACAGCCGAAACGATGGCTATTTCGCCCAAAGACAAAGAATTTATCGAACGTCTGGATGCTGAAATTCAAAAGAACCTGCAGGAACCGACTTTCTCTATCGACACACTGGCAGAAATCATGTGTATGAGCCGTTCGAATTTCTATCGGAAAATCAAAGGGATCTCAGGTATGTCGCCCAACGACTACCTGAAGACAATCCGTTTGAAGATGGCTGCCGAATTGCTTTTACAACAGGAATACCGGATCAACGAAATCTACGAATTGGTCGGGTTCAGTTCTTCTTCTTATTTCACGAAATGTTTTAAAGAACAATTCGGAGTTCCCCCGAAAGAATTTTTGAATAACGCTAAAAACAATGCCGGAAATAAATCGTCAGAAATAGTAACACGGACATGAAAATCAGTTGATTTTCTATCGTTGCAATCCTTTTTACAGTCTGCAGCCCATATCCGGCAGGATATTCCGGTCAATCTGTTCATCGGCACTTCCGGATACAACGGTCAGGTAGATCCGGAGCAAACCGACAGAGGGAAAAACTTTTACCCTCAAAGTCGAAGGCCGGCATTCCATAGAGGTTCCTATCCGGAAAATAGAACCGAACGGGTTACGAATCGACAATATCCAGCTCGAACATGCTGAAATTGTCCGGGGAGGAGAATTGATTTTTAAATATTAGGGCTATATTTGCACTACTAATTAAATCACAAGATCATGAAAAAAGACGTCGCTTTAGGGATTGACATCGGTGGTACCAACACCGCTTTTGGTTTTATCGACAGAGAAGGGAACTACCTTACAGAAGGGAACATCCCGACAGCTAAACATGAAGATATCAACGATTATCTGAAAGAATTATATCTGGAAATCGAAAAAGTACTGGATCCTATCCGCCAGGAAGTCAACTTTGTAGGAATCGGAATCGGAGCACCCAATGGTAATTATTTCAAAGGAGCGATCGAATTTGCACCGAACCTGCCCTGGCACGATGTCATTCCTTTGTGCGATATGATGAAAGAATACTATCCCGAACTGCCGGTTTATCTGAACAACGACGCCAAAGCTGCAGCCATCGGTGAAATGATTTACGGCGGTGCCCAAGGGATGAAAAATTTCATCATGGTCACTTTAGGTACCGGTCTGGGTAGTGGATTCGTAGTCAACGGCGAATTGGTTTACGGACACGACGGCTTTGCCGGAGAACTCGGTCATACCATCGTTTCTCCCAACGGCCGCCAATGTGGTTGCGGACGTAGCGGTTGTCTGGAGACCTATGTATCTGCCACGGGAGTAAAACGCACCGCTTATAAAATGATGGCTAAATATAACTATCCGAGCGAATTGAGATCCATTCCTTTCAATGAAATGAATGCGAAAATCGTAAGCGAAGCCGCACAAAAAGGCGATATGATCGCTATCAATACTTTCAAATATACCGGAAAAATGCTGGGTGAAGCTTTGGCCAACGCCGTTGCCATCACCAGCCCAGAAGCCATCTTCCTGATGGGAGGCCTGGCCAAAGCCGGCGACCTGCTTTTCGAACCGGTAAAAGATCATATGGAAATGAATCTTTTGAAGATTTATAGCAATAAAGTCAAAATCTTACCTTCTAAACTGACTAAGAATGTCGCCATTTACGGAGCTGCTGCTTTAGTCTGGAAAGAGCTGGAAAAATAAACTTCGAATCCTGCGGGTCAGGCTAAAACCTACCCGCAGGATTTTAATAATCAATCGAATAACCATAGCAAGGCAATTATAAGTAACCACTTCAACACCTTTTCCTCCCAATCTGTTTCCCTGCATTTCCCCCTATAACGATAGACAATCTGTATCTCTGTTATTGTTGAATTTTGCTTTTGTCGTTTTATTCCGGCCATATTCCTCAGACTTTGAATTGCAATTACAGTCGTCATTCTACTACTGTAATAATAATACAAAAATATACGACAAGTATAATCGTTATCATAGTGTACGGCCACATAATTTTCCCCTATATCCCCCCTATTCATTCTCAAAAGCTTACAATCAACCATTTTTCTTTCGCAGATAAGCGATCAGGCTTTGGCGTAATTCGTCCATAAATTTAGTCAGCTGTTCTCTCTCCTTCAATTGGTACATCAGCGAATCATAATTAGCCGGGAAATCGAGTCCCAGACAATCGGCCAAAAAACGCACCGTACCGATTTGTGTGACACTTTTACTATCACCTTCCAATTTTCCGGAAGCCAGCAAAGACAACGAAAGTTCCAACAATTCTGTCGGAGTCAATCTCAATTTATACTCCTGTTTCAGAAACGATTCGCGACAATAAAACAATTTTTGCTGACGTTCCAGGGAGGTATGCTGTAAAATCAGATAATGGGCGATCGTTTCCCGGGTAACTGCAGGCAAATCGTTCAGGGCAAGCAGGGCTCCCTGCTCGCGGATTGTCAGATACCGATGGGTCCAGCCAAAATTGTCGTCATAACGATACAATTGATTAAACTGGTTAAAGCGTTCCATAATCACTTTCATCAACACCGGATCTTTACCGGCCCGTTCGACCCAATCCGCTAAAAACGAAGTGCACATAATCTCCCCGATCATCAAATGACTGTTAAAGTCACTTATACTCCGGGCTTCATTAAACCAAACCTGATCTGTTTCCTCTTTATGAATAGTCACATCGGCATGCATAAGATTCTGCAAATAGACCAGTACTAAATTTAAAACTTCCATCTGAGTGTTCCTGAATATTCTCCTGAGATAACTTATGATGTCGTTTACCGGGGTAAACGACATTGTCATACCTCCAAAAGAATTCAAATTTATCGTACCGGAAAGTTTAGTTTATAAAATCTATAAAGTTCATAGCCCCTACGACACTTTTCAACAATCCCCAGCGATGTCATCCCGAACAAAATCCCGAAAGATACTATACCGGAGTCGATGAACTTTAAGTGCCGAAGCACAACTTTATAAACTTAAAAAACTAAATTAAAACGGCACGTTTTAATCATTTTTCAAGTAATCTTTTTGCCGACTTAGAAAAAACGCTTCCCTCCGAACTGATGGAATAAACACCCTCAGCCTACAACTATACAACAGTTGCAAATTTAATAGAAATATTCCTATTAACAATAAATAATATAAAATTCAATTACAAAATTTCTGATTCTCTCAAAATGATTTACACAACCTAGTGTAATTAGTATATAAAAAGCTTATTAAGTCTTTGAACCTTGCTGATACTTTTTTACAGCTGTTGAAACGAATGACCGGAACCGGAGGTTTCGTCAAGAGGATAGCGACAGAGACCAGAAACTTTATAAACCGATTTAAACCAACTTCTATTTCAGCTTCATTCCCCGGATAACAAAAGTTTTATCACACATTCTTCCTTAATTTACGGGTAATTGGAAATCTATATCTCGCTACCGATACATCGTTCGTACGATTACTAGCAGATGTCGGTATAAACAGAAAAAGGTCCCCGGAAAATTGCACCAATCCCCAGGAACCCTTTCTCAAATTAGGATAACACAAAAAGTTCTTTATTTCATCAGCTCCTTTTTCAACATCGGCATAAAATAACCACCGACAACAGAACGAGCCTGGAATCCGACCTGTTTAGCATCGGGTGTTTCGTGCCAATCGCTGATAGGCACACGGCTGCCCGTTTCGTTCGCATATTTATACACCGGAGCGATAAATTTCTGCATCGTCACAACATCCGGTGCCATCGTAGCCGTCCACATGATCCAATCGGATTTCGTATACGTACGGCGAGAATCCAAAGGTAATCCATAAAGATTCTGTTTGGTGAGATAATAAGCGATCTCTTTCTGAGCGACTTCTTTCGGAAAGATATTCAATCCCAGTAATTCATCCCATACCAGGTTGTATTTCTGACTCCAGGTACCGGCTTTATCGAAGGTCAATTTATAATGATCTCCGTCTGCAGCCATTTCCACCCATTTTCCGGCCATCTCTTTGGCTGCCTGAGTATATTTCTCAGCGATATCCTTTTTACCCAGCATTCCGGCCATTTTACCGTATCCGGCAATTCCCATAATCGCTTTGATCGAAAGATTGGCATTATGAGCAAAATGTCCGGCAAAGTCGTCCGTACAAAGCTGATTTTCAGGATCCAATCCTTTTTCCAATAAGAAATCAGCCCAAGTAGTCAACATATCCCAATGTTTAGCTGCATAATCCGCATTTCCTTCCTTATGAGCGATAGCGGTAGTCAGAATCAGCATATTTCCGGTTTCTTCCACCGGCATATCTCCACCGTAAGTCTGGCCGTTAGCCAAAGGATAGGTCCCCACATCGTGAGCGGCAAAAGGTTTACTCCATTTTCCGCTTTCACTGTATTCGAAAATGAAATTCATCAAGCCTTTAGCCAATTCGACATTGTATTTTAAGAATAAAGGTGATGAAGGATAGGTAATATCTACCGTACCGATCGAACCATTACTGAAATTTTCTTTCGAGAAGAACATCAGTTCCCCATTTCCGTTCGCCACCAATTTATGGGCGGCAATAGCCTGACGGTAAACCAAAGCACACAGCTCGGTATACTCTTTTCCTCCACAGGCAGCAGCTTCGTCCATCAGTTCACGGTCGAAACGATCGCAACGACTCAGTATAGTCCGGTAGTCTTTCTCAGCTGCAGCAAACTCCTGTTCGATCGTTACCTGACCGTTTTTCTTCCAATAAGGCATCAGATTTTTACCGAAATACTGGATAGAATACAAATCATCGTATCCGATCAATACATGCCCGGCCACTTTATCGGTCCCTACTTTTCCTAAATCCTCACTATAAGCCAGAGCGATCATCTCTTTATTCATATTTCCGGACAAATTACGATCGGCGGTATTTTCCACTTTTCCGTTAGCAGCAAATGCTTTTTTAGGAGTATAATAATCGGCGATCATCATAGCCGAACGATCCGAGGTATTTCCTACAAGATAAAAATATCCCCAATCGATACGCAAGTCGTCTCCCCGTTTGGCAAGTACCGGTTGTTCTTTCGTCCCCGCTTTCAGGAAGGTCTGTCCGTTCTTTTCCAACCGTTCACAAACCACCGGCTGACCGGTTTCGTTAACCGCCCACTGCGGAGTGGCTTCGATATACACCTGCACATCGTGTTGTTGTCCGTCTTTCGAGACTACTTCATAAGAAATATAATTTACCGGCCGAGCCATCAGATACAGATCGTCACACAACAGAGGTGCGGTAAAAGTCACATCCAACTGCACAGGTCCGGCTTCGAAAGCATACAGAGTCTGAGTAGGTAATACCATAGCAGACACCTGTTCAGCCTCCTGATCAAAGAACGTCTTATCGGGCTCCTTCACATACAATCCGAAATCCACATAACCACCGCCGGTTTTGTTTTTACAATAAGCAGCGATCACATTCTTTCCCGGTTTCAGGGTTTTCTTCACTTCGTCTTTCAATTCGGCCACAACATTATTGTGCCATTCATATCCGGTTTTTACAACCTGTTTCCCATTGATGTACAGTTCAAAGGTATCGTCATGAGAATATTTCAGGAAAACATCGGCATCCGACAAATCCCGATTCAGATCGAACTCCCGGCGCACCCAGATATCTTTGGTGGTCCACTCGGTACCCAGAAACAACATTTCAGGCGTACCGAAAGCCGCTTTTCCTTTCGTCCATCCTTTGGGATTGAAATCGACTTTTTCCCAACCTTTCTTCGGTTCTTTCAACGTATAATTTCCTTCCCAAGCCTCTACGGAAGCCATATCCACAATGGGATACAAGGGCAGATTTTCTTTTCCCATAAAACGATAACTCTTTCCATCCACCCGTACCACTCCGATCAACGGATGATTTTTACCGGTCCAGTGTTTTACAGGACTATCATACAAATTATCGGTTGTCGACCAGGCAGAAGTATAAGGGTCGATAGTCACCAGCGGATAAGCCGGAGCACGCAAATCGCTCTTCGGTTTTTCAGCTTCGGTACACGCGGTAAGCAAACAACTTGCCCCCAACACTAAATACAGTAATTTTCTCATTTTCATTTCAATCATTTCAAAATTATAGCATATTTCTACTTTCCCTGATCTCACCATTCCTCGCGTATATTTCCATCTTTATCCCTGAAAACCGTGCGGTCATTCGTAAATGTACCTTCGAATCTTCTATGATAAGGATACCCTTCGGGAGAAGTGTAAGTATAGCTGTAATTCATCTTCAGGGTCGTCGTGATCACCGATTTATTCTGTACCAATAAATCCGGAGATTCCGAAATGCTAATCCTATTCTGTGAAGCGTCACCTTCAGCCATCAAGTTGATTTCCGGAGTCATGGCAGTATAACTCAATGTACTGTCGCTATTGACCGTTACCTGAATCACATACTTGTCCCGATCCGTATCCGTTTCGTAAACCCCACCGGCATACATACGGCAGGTGTTGTAATTCAAAGTCGACAAAGTCAGATCCGTTGTCCAAGCCGTATAATCATCATTGTCTCCGGAATTATACACCTTTGCACCTGAGGGCGTATAGACATAAGAAAAATTATTCAGAATATTCAAATGAAACAAAGCCTTTCGGTATTTCGGCTCACCTACTTCATAATCCGACACGGAAGAAACCTCCAAAGGCAATACATAATCCTTGAACATATCCAGTCTGGACAAATCAAACTGAACAGACAGCAAAGCATACTCATCCCCTTTCTTAATGGTCACTTTTCCTTCATTCTCCAAAGTATAGCAATCTTCAGGTAACAACGTATAATAAAGCATAGTATCCTGGACGAAACGCTCATAATTATAATCATCCAACGTATCCGGGCATACCTTTACCTGAGCCTCTACATCTTTCGACAATACGGAAGTTCCACTGATTGAAATCGTAATTTGAGTGTTTACCGTTCCATCTTCCGGATATTCCACCCGCAAATCCTGGAAACCGTTCTCCGCAATCACCACCCGCTTGACAAACAGCTCATCGGGAAGATCATTGTTGCAAGCAGCAACCGTCATTCCCAATATGTACAAAAATAACAGTCTGTATTTCATCATTTTCATCATATTTAAATTAAAAATTAGCGTTCCCATCCCGGATTCTGCTGCAATTTAACATTCCGGTCCGTTTCGTTCTTAGGAATCGGCCACAAATACATCTTATCCATCCATCTCTTCTGCACCCGGGATATGACAGTCTCTTTATAGAAATCCTCTCTCTTGCTGGAAGTGATATTGATATTGAAGCCCTTGATCGGTCCGACCTCCTCTGTAGGAGCATCTTTCCAGCGACGTAAATCGAAATAACGGGCACTTTCGGCGAACAGTTCGATCTGGCGTTCCCGTTTCAGAGTAACTCTAAATTGAGCCGCATCGTCATAATTGTCAGCATCCGGCAAACCGGCCCGGAAACGCACCTGACTGAAAGCACTACGCATTTTCTCCACATTCCGGCTCACGGTAACAGTCCCTCTCCCGTCGTAAGTCGGGAAAGAATACTCCTGAGTAAGTTCATTCAAAGCTTCGGCATACCATAACAATACATCAGCATAGCGAATGGTCGGCTCCACTTTATAAGTCTGATAGACAGCCCCGGAAGTCTGCCAGGTATCATCCGGATGATAATATTTAAACAGACCGATTCCCGTAAAAGGACAAAATTCGGGTTCGCTGGAAGTTTTCCCATTTTCTCCCCCCCGATAATAATTACAAGGCTTGCTTTGAATATCTACAGTGCCATTCTGGTTTTTATATGCATTTTCGCTCTCCCACACACAACCGTTAAAGGAAATCGAGGCATAGAAACGAGGCTCCCGGTTTCCAAAACGCCGGCTCACCTGATATTTTTCCTCAGAAGCGCGATTAACAAACTTATAAACACTATCTGCATCGTCTGCAGTAATAAAACCGTCTTCATGATAAGGATAGCCCTCACTGGCATTGTCCTTATCCCGGCCATCGAACATATAATAAGCATCTACCTGTTTCAGACTAACGGCATTCGTATTCCAACCGTCCCAACCGCTATTGTGGGGATAAGAATGTTTTACCAGATCGATCAGATCTTCCCCTCCGGTGGCTCCCGCATTATTAAACTGTCGGTAAAAGATAAATTCCCGATTATCTTTCATATCCCGGATTGCCCCATTAAACAACTGACGATAAGATTCATACGGATCGATTCCTCCGCATCCGTAAGGAAATTCCCGAGACCGCACTTCAGCTGGGGGCAATACAGTTTCTTCACTGACTGGCACCGTATAAAGTTCATACCATCCAGTATTGATCACCTCCTCGGCGGCAGCGGCAGCCCGTGCCCATTTCCGTTCATCGTAATTCTGATTGATCAAAGGATTTCCAGCCTCATCTTTCAGTTCAAAGAGATCATGATTACCGTTATACAAAGGGCTGGCTGCATACAGCAATACCTTTGCCCGAGCGGCCAAAGCCGCCCCTTTGGTCGCCATTCCCAGATAAGCAGTACTTCTTTCCTGTTCCAAATGGATGGCAGCCTCCTCAAATTCAGCTACAATATAATCCACACATTCGTCATATGTATTACGCGGAGTAGACAATTCTTCATAACTCAGATTTATATCCAATCCTTCATCCGGAAGCAAAGGTACCGGTCCCCACTGCTTGATCAGCATCCAATAAAAATAGGCACGAAGAAAACGGGCCTGCGCTTTATAATCCTCAATCTGATCGTTGGTCAACTCCGTACATTGATCCACATTCGATATAAATGTAGAAGCTTCACGAATACCGCAATACAGATTTCCCCAACGGTCTTCATTCAGCATTTTGGAAGGACTATACTCACAATTCTGATAAGACTGACATGGAACGGTAGCGGTCCGGTCGCCATAAAACAAATCATCGGAGGCAAAATTGAAGCCACTACTCATTTTATTGCAGATCTCCCGATTAGCATCCAGACGGGAATACACTTTCCACAACCATTGTTCTGTCGTACTTCGTTTGGTGAAGACGGAATCCAGCTGATACAAGTCGTTGAAATATTGATCGACATCCAGAAAACCGTTGCAAGAGGCCAATCCCCATGAAGCGATTCCGACAAGAATATATAAGATGTATTTTTTCATATTGTTCAATTTTATGTTAGAAATTCACCGTAACGCCGACGGTCAGGTTTTTCTGAAGCGGGTATTTGGCCCCGTCACTGCTATTCAGTTCCGGATCCCACCATTTGAACTTATCCCAAATCGCCAGATTATTTCCGATAAAATAGAAACGGACATTTTCCATCAGCCATTTGCGGGTCAACTTATTCGGCAAAGTATATCCGAATTCAACATTTTTCAGACGCAGATAACGGGCATTCCGCAACCAAAAAGTTGACTCTTGGTAATTATTGGCATTTCCGTCGTAACTCAAACGCGGAAATACTGCATTTTGGCGTTCGGTAGAGGCACTACCGGAAATATCCCGGGAAATCCAGCGATCACTTTCATTGGCTACCTGTTTCAGGATATTTCCATAATCTCCATCAACAAAGGGATAAACACCCGAGCCGTTAATAAAGAAACTATTATTTCCCGATCCTTGCAACAAAACACCCAAATCAAAGCCTTTCCACTGCAAATTCAAACCGAAACCGTAAGTCAGTCCGGGAGTTTCCGTATATCCGATAGGCACCTTGTCTTTAGTATCAATAATACCGTCCCCGTTCACATCTTTATATTTAATATCTCCTGGCATCAGCGTTTCCCCGAAATCCTGTCTGGGACTATGATCAATATCAGCCTGGTCCTTAAAAAATCCAATGGCAACAAGCCCCCGGCGCTGTCCCAGCCGGTATCCCTTGGTCATCTGATAATATAAAGCATTAGCCGCTTCATCATAATCCAGCACTTCAGTTTTCGAATAGGTCAGATTACCACGTACCGTGAGAAAAAAATCTCCGAACTGATGACTGTATTTCAACGTACCGTCCACACCCTTATTCAACATCTTACCGACATTTGCCCAAGGTTGAATATTGGTATCTGCCACATCATATCCGGCTGTATAGGGAATATTCCCCCGTTTCATAAAAATTTTTTCCCGTTTGTCTCTAAAGATATCAATGACAAAAGTAAAGTCATCGGCTACTGTCAAATCTATACCAAAATTGTGCTTTCTGGCTACTTCCCAAGTCAAACCGGAAGTTCCCAAAGTTGCAATCCGGATTCCCCCTTTATTGGTAACTCCCAAATTCCCGAAATGATAGTTACCATCATTCTGCAAAGTAGTGATATAAGGGAAACGCTTGTCGTCACTCATCTTGTCATTTCCAACCTCTCCGAAGGAATAGCGCAGTTTCAACTGGTTCAACCAGCCTACATGGTCTTTAACAAATTTCTCATTGGACACCATCCATCCGAAAGCCACAGCCGGAAAAAAACCGAAGCGCTTATTTTTTTCGAAGTTTTCAGAACCGGTATATCCGAAATTAAATTCGGCAAAATAACGTTCGTCATAGGCATAAGTAGCCCTGCCGGAGAAAGCCGCATTGCGGTATGGCACAGCCTTGAAAACATTTTCCGTAGAGTTCTCTGAGTTAAAAGCATCGCTTTTTGACTGTGCATAGAAGAAAAAGAGGGCTCCCACCCGATGCTTTTCCCCAAAAAGCCGGTCATAACTCAGGTTGATTTCTCCGTAATAACGGCGATTGCCGTTAGATACGGTACTCTGTTCCATAGAAGTAGCCTCCGCCACCCTTCTCAATACAAGATCTCCGTGATTATCCCGATTGGGTTCGGCTTTGTAAAGCTCGGGTTGCCGCAAACGGGAAATCTCGTGATAATTGTATGCATCATAAGAAAAACGACCGTAAAACTTCAATCCTTCGGTAATAAAATTCAAATCCTGACGCAACCCCAAATTAGTTTCCACCTTGTTTTCCCATTTGGTCTTATACCCCGTCTGTGTCAGCAATACATAAGGGTTCATTGTATTTCCGGTACCATATGTCGCCCACTGTCCGGTGGAATATTTAATAGGCACGGTCAATGCCGTCAGGCGCGACAGCGACCCCCAGATATCATCCGAACTGGAACCCGGTTTGTTTTGATCTACAATCCATCCGCCGACTCCCAATTCCAAAATTGTCGTCTTCGTAATGTTGACATCCACATTCGAACGGAAATTATACCGTTTATAATTGGCATTGGTCTTATAACGGTTCAAATTATCAGTCTTATACATCCCGTCTTCATTATAATAGGCTCCGGACAGATAGTAGCGGGCAGTAGGTCCACCGCCGCTTATACTCAACATAGCCCGATAATTGTTTGTCGTATTTTTCAATACCTCATCCTGCCAGTCCACATTCGGATAAAGATCCGGATCCAGTCCATAACGGATAATATCTAATTCTTCATTGGAATACAAAGGTTCCATATTCCGGGTGAGCCGTGCCTCATTGGCCAATTGTGAATAGTTAACAGCATCGACATATTCAGGCATCCGGGTGGGACGCTGATTACCGTATTCTGCCTTGAAATTGATCTTCACTTTTCCTTCCTGACCCTTTTTGGTCGTGATCAACAAGACTCCATTGGCACCACGCTGACCGTAAATAGCCGTTGCAGACGCATCTTTCAATACGGAAAAAGACTCGATATCCTCGGCATTGATCTCGTTAAAATCGCGCTCAATTCCATCTACCAATACCAAAGCCCCGTCGTTGGCACCAAAAGTACTTTTACCCCGAATCCAGAAAGTAGAACCGTTTTCTCCTGGTTCTCCGCTCTGCTGCATGGCTATGATACCGGCGACATTACCGGCCAAAGCATTACTTAAATTAGCCGTCGGCATTTTCATTGTTTTGACATCAACAGTAGTGATCGCCCCGACAACACTGGCTTTACGCTGCACTCCGGCACCCACCACCGTCACTTCCTCCAAAGCTTCGGAGGTAACCTTCATGACAATATCGATTTTTTCACGTCCGGAAACAGCGACTTCCTGTTTGTCATAACCGACAAAACTAAATATCAATACTTCATTCGACTGAGTCTTAATTACATATTTCCCGTCCAGATCCGTCACCACTCCAAATCCAGGCTGGTTTTTCACAACCACATTCACCCCTACCAGAGTTTCTCCCTTTTCATCTCTTACTGTACCAGAGACAGTAATATCTTTCTGAGCAAACAAGCTGACCGCCATCAGCAATAAACTCACAGAAAGCATTATTTTCTTTAGGCAATTCATATTTTCTTCGCTTACAATACTTATTCTACTACAATTTTACGGATACGCTGATTGTCCCTATCGGCCACATATATCGTTCCTGTCTCTAAATCGACTGTTAGCCCTGAAGGTTGGCGGAACTGTGATTTCAAAGGTTTTCCGTCGACATATCCTTCTGTTTTCGGCTGACCGGCATAGGTTGTCACTTGAAAACTTCCGGGGGCATTCTCAACAATCCGACGAATAATGTGATTATTCCTGTCGGCCAGGAAATAATCCCCATCCGGACCGGCTACCATCTGACAAGGAGTATTCAGCCAGGCAGCAGTCCCCACCCCGTCTCGATAATCGGCATCCGCACCCAGGTTGTCGTCATGCATCTTGCCGATAATAGGTGTCCATCCCCCCAAAACTCTGGTATTCAAATTATAATCCGCCACCGCGATATAAGATCCGTTCCGCACAACAGCAAACAATTTCTTGCCATCCAGCGACCAGCAGAAATAAAGTTCTTTGCTTTCTCCCATATCTTCTCCCATATGTTCAACTTTTCCTTCTTTAAAATTATACCGATAGGTGATTCCTCTACCGAAGCTGTTGAAAAACAATTCGCCGGTAACAGGATTTACAGCCACCGTATTACATTGATTAGTACCGGTCACCACTTCGGTCAAATCCTGAAAACTATTATTGCGAGTCGAAATGAAAAAAGCCGCTTTATTGACATCGCCGTCATCCTGAGCCAGAAACAAGGTATCCTGGCTCATGGAAAAACAAATAGACCGGAAACGTCCCTGACGATCCTTATTGCTTCTTCTGAAACCGGAAGTTACCTCATCTCCATTGATAATCCGCAGTCCCTGATTATCGGCTGTCCCTTCCTGATCACCTTCCAGTACATAAATCACCCCTTCGTCATCGATCGTCATATAATGAGGACAATCATAACGGGCCGCATCATCACTGCTACCCAAACGCACTCCATCCAGCGTTTCCCGGTCACCGGTCCCGCTATAAGTGGAGACATTCTCCTGTATCTGATAACTAAATTCCGTTTTACTGGAATCTTTCCTCACCGATCCTTCTGCTCCAACCTCCACATAAATCCGTCCGGTATCCGAACGGGCAGCAACAACGGCATAAATATGATTTCCGTCACTTCCGATAATGGAGGCTTCCCTGCGGCTTTTTCCTACCATAACCTTAATAAGTTCCTTTTCTGTTCCAAAATTCCGACCACTAATGACCAATTGAGTACCCGCCCCCCCGGTATCCGGACTGAAACCGGTTATCTGTACGGGTATCCCGGGATCAAAAACCATTTTTGCCTCGTCATCCTGACAATTAGCCAAAAACAGTGCCACTAAAATCATTGGAATAAAGCACAACCTATTCCTGCATTTCGATTTAACATCCTTATCTTTCATATTTGCTATTTTTAGTGAAAAATATATAATCCACCGAAAACGTTTGACTACAATAATTAGAATCAAACATATTACTAATAATAAAAAATCGGAACAAAAGTACGTCTCTATCCAAATTTTTTAGATAAAATATGATCAAAAAC
>OIXH01003119.1_pt1 | contig 15267 bp, 10 predicted proteins | sample 1587741 | NCBI WGS metagenome assembly OIXH01 (sample SAMEA3888916, study PRJEB22519) | human gut metagenome | biome: human gut; feature: human-associated habitat; material: faeces | place: Denmark | collected 2011 | reverse complement strand
AGCCAGCGTGGTGGAGCTGGTCCACCACCTGAAGGGCGGCGTCTACGCTCTCGGGAAAGATGTCGTGCATCAAGATCACATCGCCATCTCCGACGGCGGAGACAATGTGGCTCACCTCCCGCTGGACGCTGCGCTGGTGCCAGTCCTCCGGGTCCACCGACCACAAAATGATAGGGCTGCCCGCGTTTCGTTTGACGCCGTCGTCCACCATCCCATAGGGCGGACGCAGCCAGTAGTCTCCCTCCCCCAGCAGCTGGGTCAGCGCTCGGCGGGTGCGGCCTACCTGGGCGTCGAAGTCGGCGTCGCTCAGGTCGGTCAGGGCCACATGGTCATAGGTGTGGACGCCGATCTGGTGCCCGGCGGCGGCCATCCGCCGCACCAGCTCTTCGTTGCCCTCGATCTGCTCGCCGATGAGAAAAAAGGAGGCCCGGACCCCCCGGCGCTCCAGGCCGTCCAGCAGCTTGGCGGTGGTGGCGGCCTTGGGGCCGTCGTCAAAGGTAAGGGCTACCAGCTTGGCCGGCTGGGTCACCGGCTGGATCGCGTCCGCCTGGGCCGTCTTAGGCGGCTCTGGCCGAAGCCGAAAGAGCCAAAAAGCCCCAAACGCGGCTAAGAGCAGCGGCCAAAGCCAATGTCGCCGTACCACGCTCACACCTCCCCATTGCAGATGGGTCTAGTGTGTCCCCGGCGACGGATTTTTTACTGGAAAATGCCGGTGTTCAGCGGATCGATCCCGGCCTGGCTGGCCTCGCAGAATTCATAGAAATAATCGTAAAAGGGCATCAAAAAGGCAAAACCGTCCACCAAACGCTGGACTAGAGCGGGACCGTCAAAGGTCTCGGACAGGTGGACGCTGTCGTGGATCAGATTGAAGGACTTCAGATTGTACCAGCCCGCCAGGTCGCTGGGCGCGCCCTCTTTAAACTTGGCGTAGCTCTGGCCGGATAGGACGAACTCATGCTGGCGCAGGAGCTTGGCGTTGAGCTGGACAAGCCGGTCCGGCGCTGCGTCGATGGCGGCGCGGTGGCGGGCCATGGTAGCCGCCTTGGGGGCAAACATCCCCATGCCGTAGCTCCAGCCGTCCCGGCCTACCTCGAACCAAAAGCCCGGCGCGTCCTGCCACTGCTCCACCGGCGGCAGGATGGAAAACCAGAGGCTGGTCTTATAAAACTCCAGTCCGTGGCAGCGGCGGGCGTCCTTATAGATGCGGGCCACCTTGCAGATCAGATCCCGGTCCGGGCAGCGGTCGATGAGCGCGTCAAAGACCTCGTCGGCCAGGGCCTTCATGGGCTTCTGCAAATAGTTTACATAATCTTCCTTGTGGGCGTTGAACCAGATCCGCTCATTGTTGGCGGCAATGCCCAGCAGGAAGTCATAGGTGGCAGGGGAAAAGCCTTCAAACATACCGCTCACCTCCCGTATTCCGCGGCCAGGGCGGCAAAGACGTCCAGGGCCTTTTCAATGCGCTGGGTGGGCACGCAGAAGGAGAGCCGGGCGTAGCCCGCCGCGCCAAAACCGGAGCCCGGAACCAACAGCAGATCAAGGCTTTTTGCTTTTTCGCAGAAGGCCACGTCATCAGGCTCCAGGGTGGGCAAAAAGTAGTAGAACGTCCCCGCCGGAGGCAGGGAGGTATCATAGCCCAGTCCACCCAGGCCCTCAGTCAGCAGCGCGCGGTTTTTCGCATAGACGCTCAGGTCGGATGTCAGGCCGTCACAGGCGGCGCAGAGCCGCTGGAAGAGGCTGGGTGCGTTTACATAACCCAGGGTCCTTCCCGCCCCGGCCACGGCGGCAAAGACCGTGTCGTGGCCCGTCACCGACCGCCCGATGAGCACATAGCCCAGCCGCTCGCCGGGCAGAGACAGGGACTTGGACCAGGAGTAGCATACCAGGGTATCGGCATAAAAGTCGGGAGCCCAGGGCGTCGCTTTTCCGTCATAGACAATCTCCCGGTAGGGCTCGTCGGAGATAAGGTAGATGGGCCGGCCCAAGGTCTGGGACTTGTGGTGAAGGACCTCCGCCAGGCCGGTCAGGGTCTGGGGCGTATACACCACCCCCGCGGGGTTGTTGGGCGAGTTGATGAGCACCCCTCTTGTCCGGGGCCCAATGGCCGCCTCCAGCGCGGCCAGATCGATCTGGAAGTCGGGCAGATGGGGAGGCAGGATAACAGGGACCGCCCCGGCGCCCTCGATGAAGACCTTGTATTCAGGGAAATAGGGGGCAAAGACGATGAACTCGTCCCCCGGCGTTTCGGTCAAGGCGTGGAACACGCAGCATAGCGCCGCCGCGGCCCCGGCGGTAAGATAGAGATCCCCCGGCCCATAGCCGTGGCCAAACCGTTTGGCCAGTCCCGCGGAGAGCTTCTGCCGCACCGCCAGGTCGCCCTGGGCCGAGGTGTAGCCGTGGAGGGTCAACGGATCCTCCTCCCGAACCAGCCGTTCCAGCTCGTCCAGCGCCGCCTGAGGTGGCGGCACGCTGGGGTTGCCGATGGAGAAGTCGTAGACCTTGTCCGGTCCCACCTCCCGGGCGCGGGCGTTGCCGTATTCAAACAGTTCCCGGATCACCGATCGGGCCGAGCCCAGTTCATAACAGCGTTTGGAGACCATAGGTATCACGTCCTTCGATCAAAAAGTGTTTGTCCTAGTATACCTCTTTTTTTGCCGCAGCGCAAGGGTCAGGCGCCGACCCCGCACGGTTTGCGGCGGTTCGTTTGAGCCGTAGGGTCCGCTGGTCTCGCCTGTGGGCTCGGTCGTGCGATGGGACGCGTGCCACTGGCACGCATCGCCCTCAGCGGTCCACGCACAGATTAGCACTCAATCAAAGAGAGTGCTAATTGTTTACAATGCGTTCATGTATTTTCCCTCCGAAACGCTTATACTGACCATGAAAAGAAAGGAGGGTGTTTCGTATGAACGCGCAGAAATTCACCCAAAAATCCCTGGCCGCCCTGCAAGGGGCCCAGGACATCGCCAGCGAGTACGGCAATCAACAGCTGGGCCAGGTCCATCTGCTGCTGGCCCTGATCAGCGACGAGACCGGGCTGGTGCCCCAGCTGCTCACGGCTATGGGCCTGACCCTGCCCAGCTTTCAGGCTGCGGCCAAAAAGCTGGTAGAGGACCAGCCCAAGGTCTCCGGCCCGGGCCGGGAGGCGGGCAAGGTCTATATTACCCAGGGCCTGGACGCGGCGCTGAACGCCGCCGAGGACGAGGCCGCAGCCATGAAGGACGAGTATGTGTCGGTAGAGCATCTGCTGCTGGGCCTGCTGGAGCGCTCGGAGGCTCCCCTGGCCCAGCTCTTCCAGACCTACAACGTGACCCGGGAGGCGGTCATGCAGGCCCTCAGCGCCATCCGGGGCAACCAGCGGGTGACCAGCGACAACCCCGAGGATACCTACGACGCGCTGAAAAAGTACGGCTCGGACCTGGTGGATCTGGCCCGGAAGGGCAAGCTGGACCCGGTGATCGGCCGGGACGACGAAATCCGTCGCGCCATTCAGGTGTTGCAGCGCAGGACGAAGAACAATCCGGTGTTGATTGGTGAACCGGGTGTCGGTAAAACGGCAGTTGTAGAAGGACTCGCCCAGCGAATTGTAAAGGGCGATGTGCCGGAGGGATTAAAAGACAAGAAATTATTTGCGCTTGATATGGGTGCACTGGTTGCCGGTGCAAAGTACCGCGGTGAGTTCGAGGAACGTTTAAAAGCCGTTCTTGACGATATCAAAAATTCGGATGGACAGATTATTCTGTTTATCGATGAACTTCATACAATTGTAGGAGCAGGAAAAACAGACGGAGCGATGGATGCGGGACAGTTGTTAAAGCCAATGCTTGCCCGTGGCGAGCTGCACTGCATCGGCGCAACAACGCTTGACGAATATAGAGAATACATTGAAAAGGATGCAGCATTAGAGCGGCGTTTCCAGCCGGTTATGGTGGATGAGCCGACGGTGGAGGATACGATTTCCATTCTGCGTGGATTAAAGGAGCGTTATGAGGTGTTCCACGGTGTCAAGATTACAGACAGCGCGCTTGTTTCTGCTGCTGTGCTCTCAAACCGTTACATTTCAGACCGTTTCCTGCCGGACAAAGCAATCGACCTTGTCGATGAGGCGTGTGCACTGATTAAGACGGAGCTTGATTCCATGCCGACGGAGCTTGATGAGTTAAATCGTCGTGTGATGCAGCTTGAAATCGAGGAGACGGCGTTAAAGAAAGAGACAGACCGACTGAGCCAGGAGCGGCTTGCAGATTTGCAGAAAGAACTTGCGGAGCTGCGGGATGAATTTAACACCAGAAAAGCACAGTGGGAAAACGAGAAAAAATCCGTTGAGAAGGTACAGAAGCTGCGTGAGGAGATTGAGTCGGTCAAAAACGATATCAAGACCGCACAGCAGAATTATGATTTGGAAAAAGCAGCAGAATTGCAGTATGGCAAACTGCCGCAGCTTGAAAAACAGCTTGAAATCGAAGAGGATGAGGTGAAAAAGAGTGACCTTTCCCTGGTGCATGAAAATGTCAGCGAGGAGGAAATTGCACGGATTATTTCCCGCTGGACCGGCATCCCGGTTGCAAAACTGACGGAGAGCGAGCGCAATAAGACCTTACATCTCGATGAGGAGCTGCATAAACGTGTCATTGGCCAGGATGAGGGTGTCACGAAGGTGACGGAAGCAATTATTCGTTCCAAAGCCGGAATCAAAGACCCGACGAAGCCGATTGGTTCGTTCCTGTTCTTAGGACCTACCGGTGTCGGTAAAACGGAGTTGGCAAAAGCGTTAGCGGCAAGCCTGTTTGACGATGAGTCCAACATGGTGCGTCTTGATATGAGTGAGTACATGGAGAAATATTCCGTGTCAAGATTAATCGGAGCGCCTCCAGGATATGTCGGCTACGATGAAGGTGGTCAGCTGACAGAGGCAGTGCGCAGAAAACCGTATTCCGTAGTTTTGTTTGATGAGGTGGAGAAAGCGCATCCGGATGTATTCAACGTCCTGTTACAGGTACTCGATGACGGACGTATTACGGATTCCCAGGGACGTACCGTTGATTTTAAGAATACCATTATCATTATGACTTCAAACCTTGGTTCTGCACATCTGCTCGAGGGAATCGATGCGGACGGCAACATCAATGCAGACTGCGAGGAAGCCGTGATGGACGAGCTGCGTGGACACTTCCGGCCGGAATTTTTAAACCGTCTGGATGAAATTATCATGTTTAAGCCGCTGACAAAGGATAACATTGGAAACATCATCAACCTTCTGATGGCGGATTTGAACAAGCGTCTGGCAGACCGTGAGATTACGGTGGAGTTAAGTGATGCGGCAAGCCACTTTATTGTGGAAAACGGCTATGACCCGATATACGGCGCAAGACCGCTCAAGCGGTTTTTACAGAAGCATGTGGAGACTTTGTCTGCAAAATTGATTCTTGCGGATGAAGTGAGAGAGGGAGATACGATTCTCATTGATGTGGAAGGAGACCATCTGACCGCACGCGTAAAATAAGTTTCTCATAACATGAAAAAGCTCAGTTCACGATTTGGTGAACTGAGCTTTTTTTATTGTCTTAAGTTTTTGATAAGCAGCGGTGTCTCGACAAGGAGCATTGCAAACCAGCCGGCAAGGTAGGAATAAGGAAGCGCCTCAATGCCAAGATGCATTTTAAGTACGAGCGGTGCGGCGGCAAGCACACGCACACCCATATTTACAAAACTGCTGATGAGCGTAATCTTTAAATCGCCGATTCCGCGGAAATATCCCTGGATGCCGTTTGTGACAGCCGGGAGGAGATACATGACGGAAATCAAATGCAGATAGGTTACACCGTGCATCACAACCTCATCCTCTTTGATAAAGCAGAGCATCAGCTCTTTTGCAAAGAAATAGCAGAGAATGAGGACAATACATCCGTAGAGAAGCTCTAAGAGGATTCCACAGCGGAAACCTTCGCGCATCCGGTCTTTTTTGCCGGCACCCTTATTCTGTGCCATCAGGGAGGTCATGGCATGGGCAATGTTCTGCTCCGGTGTGTAGGCAAAATCGTCGATGCGGTTGACAACCGCAAAAGCGGCTGCAACGGAAACGCCCATGGTATTTACGATTGCCTGGATGCCGAGCTTGCCAAGCTGAACGGTTGCCTGCTGTAGAGCGGAAGTCCAGCCGTAGGCGATAGTGCGGGAGAGAAGCGTGCGGTCAAAGACGAGCCAGTTCCCGCCAAGGCATAAAAGCGGCACTTTTTTCTGGATATAGATGACACAGAACAGGCAGCAGAGAGCCTCGCTGATAACGGTAGCGACTGCACAGCCATTGCTTCCGGCACCAAGCACGACGACAAAAAACAAATCGCCGACAATATTGAGAAGGGCACTTGCAATCAGGAAATATAACGGTGTACTGCTGTCTCCGAGTGCTCTTAACGTGCTGGAAAAAAAGTTGTACAAAAACGTAAAGACCAGACCGGTAAAAATGATGCGCAGATATGCGGTTGTCATGGTAAGGATAGAGGAGTCTGCCTGCATCAAAATCAGAATCGGTCTTGCGAACAGGATACATGCTGCGGATAAAATCATCGAAAAAATAACGCCGGAGAGCATGGTGGTACTAATCTGGCGGCGGAGTGTGTCATAATCTTTTGCCCCATACTGGATACCCATTAAGATGCCGGCACCCATGCAAAGTCCGTTTAAAAACAGAATCATGAGCGTGGAAATCGGATTGCAGATGCCCACTGCGGCGAGCGCTTCTTTTCCCACGAAATGTCCGACAATCATGCTGTCTGCGGCATTGTAGGTGAGCTGGAACAGGTTTCCGAGAACCAGTGGGATGGTAAAACGGATTAAAAGAGGCATAATTTTTCCGGTAGTTAAATCTTTGGTCATAATGGTAAAAATCCTTTTATTAAATGTTCAAAAAGTGTTTTAATTTTTCTGCGCTGACTTCATAATCAGCAATGCCAAGCTCATAAAGATTCTGCTCTAAGGCAGCATTTTTGGAAAAAGTGCTAAGCGGCATATGCCTGCTTGGTGCGAAAATAAAAGCTTTTCCTTCTTTTTCCAGCTTATTTGCAAGGTCGATGGATGCCTGGTAATTCAGGTGGCGGTTGTCAATTCCTTCGATGGTTTTCGGGTACTTGTGGAGCATCCGCTTATACACAGGGCGGTGTGCCTCCGGCTGCTTTACAAAATCACGCGGATTTGACAAAATGACCACAACCTTATCACAGCCATGCTCTAAGGCGTGGTGCACCGGAATGGAGTCGGCAACACCTCCGTCATAGTAGAGATGTCCGTTTACATTAACCGGACGGCAGAAGGCGGGAAGTGCACAGGTTGCCATGATGGTGCGGTAGTCGTCTTTTACAATATCGTATTTGGAAAAAAAGTGTGCAAGCCCGGTCTTAGCATCGGTTGCAGGCATGAAAAATTCTGCCGGATTTTTCATAATGGCTTCATAGTCAATCGGGTCGGCACCGTCCGAGTTGGTCAGCGTTCCGTAGATATACTGTAAGCCAAACAGATTCCCGGTGCGAAGGAGGCTTTGCACGCTTAAATAGCGAGGGTCGTTAAGGTGCTTCGTATAAAACCGGAGGTTTCGTCCTCGCTGTCCGGCAAGATACGATAAGGTGTTGGCGGCTCCGGCGGAGACACCGATACAGTAGTCGAATGTAATAGAATCGTCTAAAAATTTATCCAGAATTCCGGCGCTGTAGGCACATTTCATGCCACCGCCTTCTACAATCAATCCTGTTTTCATATTTATTCTCCATATATGAATCGCTTTTGTTTCCTCTGAAATTTTATCATGTTCTAACGATTTGTAAATAGAGAATGTCGGGTTGCCATTGCGCGATTGTTTTAAAAATTATATAATAAAAGACAGGCAAATTGAAAATGAAGAAATAGAAACGGAAAGAAATAATATGGCATTTACACATTTGCACGTCCATACGGAGTACAGTCTCCTGGACGGCTCAAATAAAATAAAAGAATATGTGTCTCGGGTCAAGGAGCTTGGCATGAACTCTGCCGCAATCACAGACCATGGCAATATGTACGGTGTGGTGGAGTTTTACAAGACGGCAAAGGCAAATGATATCAATCCGGTCATAGGCTGCGAGGTATATGTGGCACCAAATTCGCGCTTTGACAGGGAGACAAGCCACGGTGATGACAGGTATTATCATCTGATTCTGCTTGCTGAAAATAATACAGGCTATGCCAATCTCATGAAGATAGTGTCAATAGGGTTCACAGAGGGCTATTATTACAGGCCGAGAGTGGATTTTGAGACGCTTGAGAGATATCACGAGGGGCTTATATGCCTGTCTGCCTGTCTGGCAGGAGAAATCCCCAGATACATCGTCAGAGGCTTTTATGACGAGGCGAAGGAGATTGCAAGGAAGTATCAGGACTGCTTTGGAAAAGACAACTTCTTCCTTGAGCTGCAGGACCATGGCATTGATGACCAGAAGCTTGTGAATCAGCAGCTTCTTAGGATGAGCAAGGAGCTTGAAATAGGGTTAGTGTGTACTAATGATGTGCACTACACATACGAGTCCGATGCGGAGGCACATGATGTGCTTTTGTGCATCCAGACCGGGAAAAAGGTGTCTGACGAGGACAGGATGCGCTATGATGGCGGACAGTTTTTCGTAAAGAGCGAAGAGCAGATGAGAGCGCTTTTCCCATATGCCACAGAGGCTATTGAGAATACGCAGAAAATTGCCGACAGATGCAATGTGACGCTTGAGTTTGGCAATTACAAGATTCCAAAGTATGAGGTGCCAGAGGGCTATGATAGTGCCGAAGCCTTCCTTACAGAGCTTTGCGAGAAGGGCTTTAGGGAGAAATACATAGGCTGTGGTGAGTACAGTGCTGATGAGCTTAAAAAAATACATGCAGATATGGACTATGAGCTTGGTATCATAAAGACCATGGGCTTTATAGAGTATATCCTTATCGTGTGGGATTATATCAACTGGTGCCGCACGCACGACTGCTGGGTAGGCCCGGGACGAGGCTCGGCGGCGGGAAGCAGGGTGTGCTATTGTACCGGAATCACGGATATTGATCCGGTTAAATACAATCTGCTTTTTGAAAGATTTCTTAACCCTGAGCGAGTTTCCATGCCTGATATCGATGTGGATTTCGAGTATGCGGAGAGATATCGCGCCATAGAGTATGTTCAGCAGAAGTACGGACACGATTCTGTAACACAGATAGTCACCTTTGGTACGATGGCAGCAAGAGGAGTCATAAAATCAGTCGGAAAGGCGCTGGATTTCCCATATGCAGAGACTGACAGGCTTGCAAAGATGGTGCCTCAGGAGCTTAATATCACGATTGACAAGGCTCTTCAGATGAACCCGGAGTTTAAGGGCATTTACGACAGTGATGCGAGAGTGCATGAAATGATAGATATGGCAAAAAGGCTTGAGGGACTGCCAAACCACACGTCCGTGCATGCAGCAGGTGTGGTAATCTATCCGGGTGTGGCGAGCGATTATGTGCCTCTTGGAAGGGCAAACGACGGAAGCCCTACCGCAGAGTACAACATGGTACAGCTCGAGGAGCTTGGCCTTTTAAAGATGGATTTTCTGGGGCTTCGTACACTCACGGTGCTAAAGGATTCTGTGAAGAATATCAAGGCATCAAGGGGCATTGATGTGGATATCGACCATATTGATTTCAACGATAAGGGCACACTTGACTTTATCGGAACAGGAAAGACGGAAGGGGTATTCCAGCTAGAGTCTGCCGGTATGCAAAGCTTCATGAAGGAACTCAGTCCACAGAGCTTTGAGGACATCGTAGCCGGTATTTCGCTCTACCGTCCGGGTCCTATGGATTTCATTCCCAACTATATAAAGGGCAAGAACAATCCAAAGGAGATAAGCTATGTGACACCTGAGCTTGAGAGTATTTTAGAGCCGACCTACGGCTGTATAGTATACCAGGAGCAGGTCATGCAGATAGTGCAGAAGCTCGCAGGCTATACAATGGGTCAGGCGGACAACATCCGCCGTGCCATGAGTAAGAAGAAGCAGTATGTCATTGACGCAGAGCGCCAGAGCTTTGTGTACGGAGACGAGGAGCGCGGTATAAAGGGCTGTGTGGCAAACGGCATAGATGAAAAGGCTGCCAACAGCATATACGATTCGATGGTTGATTTTGCTAAGTATGCGTTCAACAAATCACATGCAGCCGCGTATGCGAAAATCAGTGTTCAGACTGCATGGCTCAAAAACTACTATCCGGTCGAATTTATGGCAGCGCTCATGACTTCTGTTATAGACAATTCAGCCAAGGCGGCGCAGTATCTTTACAGCTGTCGTGATATGGGTATTAAGGTGCTTCCGCCGGATATCAACTGTGGACAAGGCGAGTTTACCGCAGAGGGTGACCATGTCAGATATGGCATGTACGCCATCAAATCTCTGGGCAGGCCGGTAATAGACCAGATAATCGAGGAGCGGGAAAGTGGCGGCAGATACCGCACACTCTCTGATTTTATCGAGAGAACCTGCCAGAAGGAGCTTATCAACAAGCGTGCGATTGAGAATCTGATAAAGGCGGGAGCCTGCGATTCGCTCGACGGCACGAGAAAGCAGATGGCAATGGTGTATGCATCGATTGTGGACAGGGTGCAGCATGACAAAAAGTCAACAATGGCTGGGCAGATGAGTCTGTTTGACCTGGTCTCAGATGAGGATAGGCAGTCATTTGAGCTTAAGTATCCAAATGTTGGTGAATATGACGCTGAGGAAGCCCTGGCCTATGAAAAAGAGGTGCTTGGCATCTATTTAAGCGGACACCCTCTGGAAAAATATGCAGCTACCCTAAAGAAAAACATCACAGCAAATGCGATAGATTTTGTGCTTGAAGAGGAGAGCGGTGCCGTAAAGATAGAGGACAATGCGCACGTGGTAATCGGAGGCATGATAGCTACAAAGACGATTAAGTTTACCAAGTACAATCAGGCCATGGCTTTTATCACGATAGAGGACCTGACAGGAACTGTTGAGGTAATTATTTTTCCGAGAGATTACGAGCGCTACCAGAGATATTTACAGGACGATGCTAAAATATTTGTTATCGGACATGCGACAGTCGAGGATGAGCAGAACGGCAAGATAATCTGCGAGAAAATCATACCGTTTGATGAGCTTCCGAAGCAGCTATGGCTCAGGTTTGATACAATGGAGGACTATAAGAAAAATGAGAGCAGGCTTCTTGAGACAATCCGTGAATCTGACGGAGGAGATGAAGTCATAATTTACATCGCAGATACAAAGCAGATGAAAAAACTTGGCAGAAATTATTCCGTAAATGCAAATAATGAGCTCATGGAGCAGCTCTTGGAATTTTTAGACAAAGAAAATGCGAAAATTGTTGAAAAGAATATTGAAAAAATGTGCTAAAACAAGTACAATAGATTGGGATTAGAATAAATGATAATTTTTTAACATATGGAGGTTATACCAATGGCAAAAGAGATTAACACAATAGGTGTACTTACAAGTGGTGGTGACGCACCGGGAATGAACGCAGCAATTCGTGCCGTTGTTCGTCAGGCTCTCTCAAAGGGCAAGAAGGTTAAAGGAATCAAGAGAGGATACGCAGGTCTGTTAAATGAAGAAATCGTGGATATGGATTCAAAGAGCGTTTCAGACACAATCTCACGCGGTGGTACAATCTTACAGACAGCCAGATGTAAGGAGTTCGTTACAGCAGAGGGACAGCAGAAGGGTGCTGAAATCTGTAAGAAGCATGGTATCGATGCTATCGTAGTTATCGGTGGTGACGGATCTTTCCAGGGTGCGCAGAAGCTTGCAGCACTTGGCATCAATACAATCGGTCTTCCGGGCACAATCGACCTTGATATCGCATGTACAGATTACACAATCGGTTTTGATACAGCCTGCAACACAGCTATGGAGGCTATTGACAAGGTACGTGATACATCTACATCACACGAGAGATGCTCAATCATTGAGGTTATGGGACGTGGAGCAGGATACATTGCATTATGGTGTGGTCTTGCAAACGGCGCTGAGGAAGTATTACTTCCTGAGAAGTATGACAACAACCTTGAGGCACTCATCGAGAGAGTAGCTCACGCAAGAGAGCTCGGCAAGCAGCATTACATCATCATCAATGCTGAGGGCGTAGGACATTCACAGGAGATGGCTAAGGAAATCGAGGCTGCTACAGGCATCGAGACTCGAGCAACTATCCTTGGACATATGCAAAGAGGTGGAAGCCCTTCATGCAAGGACCGTGTATACGCTACAATCATGGGCGCTATGGCAGTTGATTTACTCTGCGAGGGCAAGTCAAACAGAGTTATTGCCCACAAGGATGGCAATTTCGTAGATTTCGATATCGACGAGGCACTTGCTATGAAGAAGAGTGTAGACGAGTACATGTACGATATCTCTAAATCTCTGGTTTAGTATCTAATATAGTTACGATAAATATGAATGCCCTTGTATCCGGCACATCAAATGCAGGTAATTGCGTGCATGTGCCGGTGCAGGGGCATTTATGCATTCGGAGAAAGACGAATGTTAATCATAAATGAGGGGCAAAATACCTTTTGACCCTCATATCATCAATATAGAAAGAGAAGAAAATGATTACAAGTGCATCAAACAAAAGCATAAAAAATGTGCAGGCTCTTTTAAGCAAGGCAAAGGAGCGAAAAAAGCAGGGCGTATTCGTGGTTGAGGGTCCAAAGATGAGCTTTGAGGCGCCATATGACTGGGTAAGTGCCGTATATATGTCTGAGTCATTTTTTAATGATAACAGGTTTAAGGAAGAGAAGAAGCGTTTCTTTGACAAAACAGAAATAGTGAGTGACTCGGTGTTTAAGAGCATGTCTGACACGCAGACTCCGCAGGGTGTGCTTGCTATAGTAAAGATGCCGCACTATGAGATAGATGAACTTTTTAAGGGCGACAAGACAGAGCTTCTTGTGCTTGAGAGTATACAGGATCCGGGAAACTTAGGCACTATGATCCGTACCGGTGAGGGCGCAGGTGTAAGTGGCATTATAATGAATCGCACAACAGTGGACATTTTTAATCCAAAGACTGTGCGCTCAACCATGGGCTCACTCTACCGTGTGCCGTTTTACATCACAGATGACCTTCCGGAGACTATAGAGTATGCAAAGTCAAAGGGAGTTTCTCTCTACGCAGCTCATTTAAAGGGGAAGTGCTCTTATGACAGACCGGACTACACCGGAGCCTGTGGCTTTATGATAGGAAATGAGGGCAATGGATTATCAGATGAGATAGCTGACATGGCGGACACATATATCCGCATCCCTATGGAGGGAGCTGTGGAGTCGCTTAATGCCGCAATATCAGCCACTTTGCTCATGTATGAGTGCAATCGTCAGAGAAGGCTTTTGGGAGAATAATATGCGTATTTGGTTTAAGATTTATACTGACACGCACCTGATGCGTGATATTACAATAGAAAATGACAGTGACGACACACGTACACACAAGATTTTTAAGGCACTTGAGGATGCCTGCCTTGCTTTTGACCTGGGAAAGCCCATCTGGCTTGACAGCAACGTAAGTGATTTTAAGAGGCATGGAAAGACCCGCTTTACGAAGGATAACTTTGTTGAGGATATTGACTTTGATTTTCTTGAGATGCACATCATCGAGGAGGATTGATGCTTGACGAAAACGGCTTTTATGCGCCGTCCATGGCGCATAACGCCTTGCCCCGGCGTCCATGCCGGTGCATTTCTGGTTGTGAAGCATAATTCAACAGATTCTAAATAGCTTCGCTATGCGCTTACGAGAGAGTACTTGTGTGCCGCCGTGCCTGCAGCGTGCGGACCTGTGCACATACAAAATAAACAACATATAAAATAACAAGAATAAAAAATATATAAATAATAGGTATAATTTGCCAATCATGCGAATAAATATGCTATAATTGATTAAGAGAGTCTGATAAATATACAGGCGAATAGATCACAGGGAGGTTTTTAATGGAACAAGAGTTTGCGGAGGGCATTGATAGCTGGGAGACTATGATGTTTCTATACAATTCTGCACTGAAAGAGGTCAATACTAAGCTCGAGATACTAAATGACGAGTTTGTTCACATACATAATTATAATCCGATAGAGTACATAAAGTCGCGTATCAAGACTCCTGAAAGCATAGTTAAGAAGCTCAAAAAGGGTGGCTACGAGAGCACCATAGAGAATATGGTCACATATGTAAAGGATATAGCAGGTATCAGAATCGTGTGCTCGTTCACATCTGATATATACAGGCTTGCTGAGATGATTGGCAGGCAGAATGATTTGACCGTCATATCGGTAAAGGACTATATGAAGCATCCGAAGGCGAGCGGCTACAAGAGCTACCACATGATTGTTTCGGTGCCTATTTTTCTTTCAAACAAGGTGGTTGACACAAAGGTTGAGATACAGATTCGTACAATAGCTATGGATTTTTGGGCAAGCCTTGAGCACAAGATATATTACAAGTTCGAGGGCAATGCACCTGAGTATATCAGCCGCGATCTGCGCGAGTGTGCAGGTATCGTAGGACAGCTTGATGCAAAGATGCTTTCGCTCAATGAGGCAATCCTTGAGGCCAAGGAGAAGCAGGAGCATGAGAGGGAGGAGAAAATACGAGAAGATGAACATCATTAATGTCGAAAATATAACAAAGTCATATACTGGAAGGAAGCTTTTTTCTAAAGCTTCCTTTTATGTGCAGGAAAACGAAAAAATCGGTATCATAGGTATAAATGGTACAGGAAAGTCTACACTTTTAAAGATTGTGGCTGGTGATGAAGAGCCGGATGAGGGAACTGTCACCACAGCAAATCATATAGTGATAAACTATCTGCCGCAGAATCCGGAGTTTGACCCTGACGAGACAGCACTTGAACATGTGATGAGCCGTGTGGTTACTTCGCAGCTGGATGAGGACATGCGCTGGAGTATAGAAAGTGATGCAAAGTCACTTCTTATGAAGCTTGATATCACAGATATGACGCAAAAGACCGGTGAGCTCTCAGGAGGACAGAGAAAGAGGCTTGCGCTTGCAACAGTCGTACTTAAGCCGTGTGATGTGCTTATATTGGACGAACCGACCAACCACTTAGACTACGAGATGGTGGAGTGGCTTGAGGATTATCTGCGCCGTTTCAGGGGTGCAATCATCATGATCACGCATGACCGCTATTTTCTAGACAGTGTCTGCAATAGAATCGTGGAGGTGGACAAGGGAC
>OIXH01003114.1_pt1 | contig 15318 bp, 12 predicted proteins | sample 1587741 | NCBI WGS metagenome assembly OIXH01 (sample SAMEA3888916, study PRJEB22519) | human gut metagenome | biome: human gut; feature: human-associated habitat; material: faeces | place: Denmark | collected 2011 | reverse complement strand
GTTCAGATCGCTGACGGTGAGGTCATAGCCCGCCTTGAGCAGGTTCTTGGCCATGGGCTTATCCAGGAGGACGTCGGCCCCGCTTTCCAGGGCGGCGATGGCCTGGTCCGCGTGGAAGGCGGTGGGCGACGCGATGACCACCAGGTCGGGCTTCTCTGCCGCCAGCATGGCAGAAAGGTCGGTATAGCCGGAGACGCCGTAGGTCTCCTTGGCCTCGGCCAGGCGGTCCTGGTTGGTGTCCACCACGGCGCAAAGGGTGAAGGCATCCTTGTGTTTGACGATTTCCGGCACATGGTAGCACCAACCGATGCGTCCAAGGCCCACGACTGCGGTACGAATCATTTTTAACCCCTCTTTTTCTGTCTTTTTAGGCTTCTTCCGCCAGGAATTCTTCGACAAAGGCGTCGTCGTTGAGATGAGGATACATGCTCCACACCCGGTCGATCTCTGCGCTCTGGCCGGGAGACAGGGTCTCCGCGGGATTCAGGCACCAGATGCCCTTCATCAGGCCCTGGCGGCGCAGGACCTCATGAACGCCGGCAATACAGCCCTTAAAGTTGTTGGCGGTATCGAAAAAGGCGCTGTTGGCATCGGTGATCTGGGCCGCCAGGGTCAGCCAGGCGGGGTCCAGGGCGTCGCCCTCCACGGCCTGCTTCAGCTCGCGGAACATCTTCACTACCGTGGCGGTCCACACCGCCCAATGGCCCAGGAGGCCGCCGACGAATCGGTTCTCGTAGGTCCTGCCGTCCTTCTGGAAGGAGAAGGGGGTGATGAGGTCGTTGACGATGTTGTCGTCGTTGCCGGTGTACAGGGCGATTTTGTCCTTGCGGCTGGAGAAGGTGGCGGCCCGGACCACGTCCAGGGTCAGGTAGCGGTTGAAGCCCGCCGTTTTCACGGCCACCACGTTATCGGTCTCGCAGATGCGCTCCCAGTAGTTATAGGTGAACACCCGGCCCCCCACCGAGGGCTGGAGGTAAAAGCCGATGACCGGGATGATCCGGGCCACGTCGGCGGTGCGCTCCACCAGGTAGTCCTCGTCGTAAGCGCCCAGGCCGCCGGGGCTCAGGAGGCCCGCGTCGTAGCCTAAAGAGGCCGCCAGCTCCGCTTCCTTCACGGCCTGCTCCTTGGGGCCGCAGATGCCGGCCACCAGGAGGACGGTTTTGCCGGTGGCGGCTTCAAAGGCGGATGCTTCCTCCTTGGCGATGCGGAGGACGGGCTCCAGGAGGTTGACCTCCGGGTCCCGGATCTCAAACTGGGTGGTATGGACGGCCACGGCCAGGCCGCCCACGCCGGCTTTCAGATAGTACCGGATCAGGCGGCGCTGGGCCTTCTCGTCAAACTTCCGGTCCGCGTCCAGGCAAAGGGGGGTGGCCGGGATCACCGTGCCTGCGTACAGCAGGGCTTCCGCTTCTTTTCTCATGGAAAAAACCTTCCTTCCGTGGTTTGTTAAAACTTTCCGGCCCGCTCTTCAAAGTGGGTGGGCTTATTAAGGATGCGGCCGCCGTCCAGGAGCCATTCCGCCTGCCAGCGGATCAGCTGGCTGAGGCCCACGGATGGGTAGCCGAAGCGCTCCATGCAGCGGGCGGAGTTGTTTAAGAGGGCCCGGTCGCTTTCCGTGCCGGTGAAAACGGGCTCCTTGCCCAGGTACCTGCCCAGCATCTCCGCGGCGTAGCGGACGGAGACGGTCTCGGGGCCGGTGACGTTCAGGTGGGACACCGGGGCGCTGGCGCAGAGGAGGGAGCGGATGGCCACCTCGTTGGCGTAGCCCTGCCAGACACAGTTGAAAACGGGGGTGGCCAGGTTGATGGCGTCGCCCCGGAGAATCTGGGCCGCCAGGTCGTAGAGGACGCCGTAGCGGAGGTCCACGGCGTAGTTCAGGCGGTAGATCAGGGCCTTGCTGCCGTACTCCCGGACGCCGTATTCAAAGACCCGCTCCCGGCCCAGGGAGCTCATGGCGTATTCGCCGATGGGAGAGGGGGCCACGTCCTCGGTGCAGCCGCCGGAGGTGATGGGGGTCATGGGGTAGACGTTGCCGGTGGAAAAGACCACGAAGCTGGCTCCCTTGAACCGCCGGGTCACTAAGGTGGGCAGCGAGGTGTTCATGGCCCAGGTGGGGCTGGCGTCGTCGCCGGTGCCGAACTTCCGGCCGGCCATGTAGATGATGTTCTTCACGTCGGGGAGCTTCTCCATGGCGCCCTCGGAGAGGAGGTCGGCACTGATGGTCTCCACGCCGTTGTCGTGGAGGAGCTTCACGGCAAAGGGGTCGGAAAAGCGGGAAACGGCGATGATCCGCTTCTCAATTCCGGCGGCCTTGACGGCGTTTTTGGCCAAGGTGGCCAGGGTGGGGCCCATTTTGCCGCCTGCGCCCAGGATCATGATGTCGCCGTCGATTCTGGCGATGTCCTCGATCATCCCGGCGGAGGGGGTGGTGAGCAGTTGGTCCAAGCGTTCTTCGGTCCAGTTCATGAAATCTCCTTTCGGCCCTTACCGGCAGATGTAGGTAAGGATCAGGTCAATGGTGTGACGTTTGCGTTTTTCCATCATTTCCGGGCTGTCCAGGGGCATGTCGAACAGCTTGGAAAGGGTGTGGCGGTTGGAAAAGTTGGCGAAGCAGACGGTGATCAGGGAGATGACCACCTGCTCCTCGTCCAGCTCCGGGCGGAAGATGCCGGCTTCCTTGCCCCGGCGGATCTCGTTCATGAAAAACCGGATGGTGGGGCGCTCCACGTCGCCGCCGGGCATTTCATTGAGGTACCGGGCGTGGTTTAAGTTCTCCCACATGAGGATGCTGACGAAGGTGTCGTTGTCCCGGAGGAAGTCGAAGTACATGGAGATCAGGCTGCGGATCAGGGCCACGCCGGAGAGCTGGTGCTCGATGAGCTCCCGCTCCGCGGTCTCCAGGCGCTTGTAGACCTCAAAGAGCACCTGCTTGTAAAGGCCCTCCTTGCTGTCGAAATACTCGTAGATCATCCGCTTGTTGATGACGGCCTCGGCGGCGATTTCGTCCACCCGGGCCCCGTAAAAGCCCTTTTCGGCGAAGTGGCGCTCCGCTGCCCGGAGGATGTCCTGGCGGGATTTTTCGGCGTTGCGTTCTCTGCGGACGGTCATGCCAGCGCCTCCCAGTTCCCCTGGGCCAGGATGCCGTAGGCTCTGACGCCCAGGGCCATGAGGGATTCGTCGAAGGTGAAGCGGCTGCTGTGGAGGGATTCCGGGTGGTCGCCCTGGCCGGAGCCGATGAGGAGCATCCCGCCCCGGATCTTTTCGGTGAAGTAGGCGAAGTCCTCGGCGGTCATGAAGGGCTCCGGGGCCTCCCAGAGCAGGTCCTTGGGGAAGAGCTTCTGAAGCTCCGCGGAGACCTCCGGGCCGGTGAGGAGGGGCGGGTACTGGCGGACGTACTCCACGGAGACTTCCACCCCGTGGATGGCGGCGATCCCGGCGGAAAGGGCTTTGATGCCCTCCTCGATGGCGTCCCGGTCTTCGGGGGTCAGGGCCCGGGAGGTGCCTTCCAGGACGCAGCGGTCCGCCACGATGTTGTAGCCGGAGCCGGCGTTCAGGGTCCCCACAAAGACCAGGCCCGGGCGGTTGGGGGGCAGGAGCCGGGTGGTCAGGCGGCTCAGCTCCGCGGCCAGGGCGGCCCCGGCCTGGAGGGCGTTGCGGCCGATGTTCTGCATAGCGGCGTGGGCGCCTTTTCCGGTGAGGGTGATGGCGAAGCGGTCATTGGAGGCCATGAGGGTCCCCTGCCGCCAGCCCAGCTTTCCATAGGGGACCTGGGGCCAGATGTGGAAGCCGAAGGCTCCCGCCAGGTGCTCCGGCAGGACGCCGGCGGCAATCATCCGGGCCGCGCCGCCGTACATTTCCTCGGCGGGCTGAAATGCGAAGCGAAGGTTGTAGCTGCTTTTCAGTTCTCCCAGGCGAAAGGCGCGGGCGGCCCCCAGCAGCATGGATACGTGGCCGTCGTGGCCGCAGGCGTGCATTTTTCCCGGGTGCTCCGAGGCAAAGGGCAGGTCCGTTTCCTCCGTGACCGGCAGAGCGTCGATGTCGGCGCGGAAAAGGAGCCAGGGCTTTGCCGGGTCCACGACGAAATCGGCGTAGGTGCCGGTATCGGCGATGGGGACCGGGGCATAGCCCAGGTCGGTGAGCTGCTGCCGGATAAAGGCGGCGGTCTCCTTCTCCTGGAGGGATAGCTCCGGGAACCGGTGGAGATGGCGACGGACTTCGATCATATATTCCAGGGTGTTCATGCAATTCTCCTTTCCCCGAAAGGTGGTGAAGATTTGTAAGTAACTCGTTAGTTATATAGTAGCATGGTGCATGAGCCCTGTCAAGGGATTTTTGTATTTTTTGAAAAATCCGGCAAAAAAATCCCGCCGGGAAGCAAGACTGCTTTCCGACGGGAGGGTCAGAATTTCCGACAGGGCGGGTTGTTCCGGAAGGCTTCCGGGGAGTGTTTCCAGAGCTGCTCCCACTGGGGGATGTAGCGGGTGTCCATCCAGGGGGAGGTGCGGCTGATCTGTTTCAGGACCGCGGCGGCGTGGGCTTCCGAGGGCATTTCCCACCGCAGAGGGCTGCGGCGGCTCCGGAGGTAGAGGATCACGCTGCATCTGGCGGCCCCTCCCCCGCGGAGCACCACGGATTTGTGGCACCAGACCACGTCCCCCACGGGGACGAACACCGTCCCCTTCCAGGGCCGGCGGACCAGGAGCCAGTGGTCGGTGAACAGGGGCTGCGGCGACGGGCAGCGGGAGAGCTCCCCTTCCAGAGCGGCGGCGGCTTCCTCCGGCGGGCCGTAGACGGACAGGCTTTTCCAGGCCGGGGAGTAGCGGAGCTCCAGCCGCCCCAGGAGGAGCCAGAGGCCCAGAAGCTCTAGGGCCAGGCCCAGGAAAAGCCGCAGCATCCCGCCGGTCCGGGCCAGGACCGGGGATTCCGGCTCCAGGACCAGGGAGAGGAACTCGCTTTCCTCAAAGGCGTAGTCCTCCCGGAGGGTGTCGGCGATCTCCTTGGCGGTGACGGGGTCCCGCATCAGACGGAACCGGCCCTGGTATCCTTCCAGGGTCCCGTAGTCGTCCATCCGGTCGTAGACCGAGAGGTCCACCACCACCGGAAACCAAAGGCCGTCCCGGGTGGTCAGGCAGATGGCCATGGCGGAGGTCCCGTCGCCCAGCTCGTAGCCGGTGGCATAGAGGGGGAGCTCCCGGAGCTCCATGCTCACCCGGCCGGAAAGGCTTTCCCGGGCGGCGGCCGCCATGCGGTAGGCGTCGGGGTTCTCCATGGGCCGCCAGAGGCCGTTCTTCGGGAAAATCTCCAGGGCCGCCGTCAGGACGGTGACGGCAATCCCCAGGAAAAGGACCAGGACCGCCACAAGGGTCCGCTTCCCGCTGGTCCGGAGGGCTTGTTTTTCCACCTGCTGCCACATGCTGTTCGCTCCTTACGCCGTTGTTGTCAGTCGATGAGCTCCAGGGCCGTCTCCACCATGGAGGTGAAGGAGCTCTGCCGCTGCTCCGCCGTGGTGGCGGTCCCCTTGAAGGGGCAGTCGGAGATGGTGAGAAGGGCCAGGGCCTTCTTCCCCGCCCGGGCGGCGTTGGCGTAGAGGGCCGCCGCCTCCATCTCCACGGCCAGGACCCCCATGCGCTGCCATTTTTTCAGGAAATCCGGGTCGTCGTCGTAGAAGGTATCGCTGGACAGGACGTTTCCGGCCACGCAGCGGAAGCCCTTTTCCCGGGCGGCGGACACGGCCCGGACGGCCAGGTCGAAGTCCGCCAGGGGTGAAAAGGTCCCGGGGGTCCCGAACTGGTCCAGGTACCGGGTGAAATAGGAGCTCCCGGCGGCCACCACCAGGTCCCCGATGTCCAGGGAGTCCTGCAACGCCCCGGCGGAGCCCACCCGGATGATGGTCTCCACGCCGTAGAAATTGTAGAGCTCATAGGAATAGATGCCGATGGAGGCCATTCCCATGCCGCTGCCCTGGACGGAGACGGGTCTGCCCCGGTAGGTCCCGGTGTAGCCGTACATGCCCCGGACCTGATTGTAGCAGACCGGGTTTTCCAGATAGGTCTCGGCGATCCATTTGGCGCGGAGAGGGTCGCCGGGCATGAGGACGGTCCGGGCGATCTCCCCGGCGGACGCGCCGATGTGTGGGGTGGGTACTGACATGAAAAGACCTCCTTGTATCGTTTTACTTTTATTATAAACGGAAGTTCCCGGAAAATCAATCCTTTGCGGGGACAGAAAAAGGCCCCGCCGCTTTTTTCAGACAGGCGGGGCTTGGGGTCAGATGCCGGAATCGGGCATGGCGTCGGAGATGCAGAACATTTTGGTCTCGCCCAGGCGCATGTCCAGGGTGAGCCGGGTGACGTTATGGCCGTAGAACCGCTTTTCGTAGACCTCAAAGGGGCTGCAGGGGCGTTTGAAGTAAATGGTCCGGGGGCCGGTGTCCTTGGCGTGGACGGTGACGAAGTTTTCGTTGGCGTAGAGGCAGTCGTCCTGATGTAAGAACAGGTGGCAGCCGCTGTACTCCGCCAGGGAGGCGATAAGCTCCGAGCGGAGAATCTCGGGCGCGCAGTAGACGCTGGTGAAGCCCTTGTACTGCTTCATGGCAAAGGCGGTTTTGCCGTCCATGAGGTAGCGGCCCAGGACCTCGGCTTCGGGGTCGTCGATGTAGAAGCACGGGTTCGCGAAGGGCGGCTTCACCTCGCTGCCCAGCCAGACGTTGGAGTGGACGTCCCGGTCGATATAGCCGTAGCGGCGGCAGGGGTCGCCGTAGCGGAGGGCGGGGTGGTTCTCCACGATGCGGAACCGGGGGGAGCAGGTCTTATCCATGCGGCCCACCCGGAAGCCGGTGAGGCCGGTGATGTAGGCGTTGTCCATTTTCACGGACTTTTCGGGGTTGATGAAGCCGGGGGCGTAGAGCCAGATCACCGTGGCGTGGTTTTTCGCCGCCTTTTTGTGGATGGCTTCCCGCTCCGCGTCGGTGAGGCAGAAGACGTTGATCATCAGGTAGACCTTATAGTCGGGCATATCCGGGCGGCTCATGTCGTCGTGGAAGTAGTAGTCCACCGGCGCGCCGATCCGGGCCAGGTCGGAGGTGCGGTAGTAGTCCAGCATCAGGGCGTCGGTGCCGTAGGAGACGTAGTGGACGCTTTCCTGGTCGTAGATCAGGGCGATTTCGTTTTTCTTCTCCCGGGGGAAGGAAAGGGCGCGGTTGGCCACCTCCTGCTGCCGGGCAAAGAGCTTGTAGATGTCCGGGTGCTGATAGCGGCCGCTTTCCTCCAGCTGGTCGAACCACCAGGCGAAAATCTCCTCGCAGATATCCCGGGCGAAGTCCCGCTTCAGGGTGTCCAGGGTATCCCGGATGTCGTAAAGGCCCATGGCGTCCCGGTAAAAATCCACGTCCAGGTGGGTGCGGCTGTCCTCCTCCACCACGAAAATCTGGTTGCGGAGGCGGAAGGAATCCTGCATCTCCCGCTGGGCCACGTAGCCCCCGGGCTCCCGGTTGTTGTAGACCCCGGGGGCCGCCAGGAAGTCCAGGCAGCCGGAGTTCAGGATGGGAAGGGTTGCCTCCGCCGTGGAGGCGTTGAAGAAATCGGTGCAGCCGTAGGAGCCGTAGAAGGCCCCCACCAGCTTGCCCTTGTACCGCTCCTTGAGGACCCTGGCGAAGTGGATGATGGAGTTGGCCGTGGCCCGGTGCCAGGCGTGGTAGAAGTCCGCCACCTCCGGCTTGTTGTTGGCGTTTAAGAAAACGCCCAGGTTCCCGGCGGCGGAGGGGTTCAGGTCGATGGTCTTGCCGATTTCACGGTCGGCGTTTTCAAAGTTCAGGAGGGCGTCCAGAATGGTGCGGTCCACGTGGACGTATTTCCGGTCCTCCAGCGGAGGGATGGGAGGGGCGTCAAAGGAGGCGCTCGGGTCGTTCCAGGCTTTCCGGAGGGCTTCCTCGGTATGGTATTTCTCCCGGAGGATCCGGGAGTACTCCTTCCGGAAGGCGGGGCTGAAATCGGCGTAGCGGTTATTTTTCCAATCCTCCAGGCTGTTGACGGGGTACCACTCGGAGGTGCCGCCGGCAGCCAGGAAGTAGCCGATGATCCGGTCGGCGAAGGGCAGGGTATCCACCTCGTCGCAGAATTCCTCCAGGGCTTTTCTGCCGTCCTCCCGCCAGGCGTCGGAGCAGAGGGAGTACATCCCCGGCAGCACGTCCTTGTGGACCTCGGACATAAGGATGGCGGGCTGGTGGGAGCCGTCCTGGTACTGCATCATGTCATCGGGATGGGATTCCACCCAGTCCACCGGCGGGTGAAGGCCGATGCGGACGATGATGTAGGCGTCGGGGACGCATTTCAAGAGCAGCTCCGCGTCGGCTTTGAATTTTTCCATACCGGAGGGCTCATGATGGGAGACGCCGTTTTCGTCCACCCAGTCCCGGCCGGGGCGGAGCCAGCGGGTGTTGGTCATGAGGAAGTAAATCTTGATGCCGGCCTTCCCCAGGGCCTCCAGGTAGTCCGGCTTCTTGATCCGGGCGGTCATGGCCATGGGAGGATAGGGCCTGCCGTCGATGACGATGGTGGGCTGGCCGTTGACCCGCTGAATTTCTGCAAAGCTCACAAAAAACACCTCTTTCTTAGAGAGAGCCCGACTCCGCAAGGGGGCCGGGCTTTGGAAAATGGGAGGATGGATTATTCTTTCACCGATCCGATGACGATTCCCTTGATGAAGAACCGCTGGAGGAAGGGGTACACCAACAGAATGGGGACGATGGAGAGGAAAAGCTGGGCGGAGCGCATGGTCTTTTCGTTGAGGGAGACCAGGGCGGCCAGCTGTTCCGGGGTCATGTTGGTCAGATTCTTGTTGCTGTTCAGAATCTGGGTGGCCAGGTAGGTGGCCATGGGGTAGTTGGTGGTGCTGTTCATGTAGAACATGCCGTCGAACCAGGCGTTCCAGTGGCCGATCATGGAGAAAAGCAGCAGGGACGCAAGGCTTGGCAGGGACATGGGCAGGAAAATCTGGAACAGGATCCGCCAGTGGGAGGCGCCGTCGATGGAGGCGGCTTCCTCAATGGCGTGGGGCAGGCCCCGGAAGAAGTTCATCATGATGATGACGTTCCAGATGTTCACGGCGCCGGGGAGGATCAGGACCCAGAAGCTGTCCAGCAGGCCCAGCTGCTTGATGACCATATAGGTGGGGATCAGGCCGCCGCCGATGAACATGGTGATGGCGAAGTAGACCATGTAGATGTTCCGCTTGCTGAAGTTCACCGAGGATTTGGACAGAGGGTAGGCCGTGAGGACGATGAGGATCATGTTCACCGCGGAGCCGATGATCACCCGCAGGACGGAAATCCACACGGAGTGGAAGAAGTCGGGCTTCCGCATCAGGTAGGCGTAGGCTTCCCAGGAGAAATCCACCGGGTAGAAGCTGACCTTGCCTGCGGCCGCCGCCGCCGAGCTGGACAGGGACACCGCGAAGATGTGGAGGATGGGGAACACGCAGACCAGAGTCACCAGGGTCAGCAGGACGTAGTTGAAAACGTTGAAGACCACGCGGGATCTGGTGTCTTTGATTTTCATACAGCCGCCTCCCCTCTTAAAATACCCGGTAGTCCGTGACCTTGTAGGCAATCAGGTAGGACGCGCCCACAAAGACCATGGAGACTACCGACTTGAACAGTCCGGCCGCCGCCGCCGCGGAATACTGGGTGGAAACGATGCCCAGGCGGTAGACGAAGGTGTCCAGAATGTCCACGGTCTTTTCCACGATGGGGTTATAGAGGATGAAAATCTGCTCGAAGCCGGCGTTGAGGATGCCGCCCAGGCCCAGGATGGTCAGCAGGACCACCATGGAGGCGATGCTGGGAAGGGTGATCTTGGTCAGCTGCTTGATCCGGCCTGCGCCGTCCACCATAGCCGCCTCGTAGAGGGTAGGGTCCACGTTGGTGATGGCCGCCAGGAACAGGATCATGTTGTAGCCCACGCCCTTCCAGACGTCGGAGACGATGACAATGGGCCGGAACCAGGTGTTGCTGACCAAAAAGGCGATGGGCTCCCCGCCCAGGGCCTGGATGGCGTTGTTGATGGCGCCGTCGTAGGAGAAAATCTCAATGACCATGCCGCCCAGGATCGCCCAGGAGAAGAAATAGGGCACGAACACCACGGTCTGGACAAAGCGCTTGAAATGGCGGCCCGCCAGCTCATTTAAGAGCAGGGCCAGGATCAGGGGGACCAGGATGTTCAGGATGATCTTGAAAAAGGCGATGATAAAGGTGTTGCGGAAGGACGACCAGAAGCTGGGGATGGAGAAGATGTACTTAAACTGCTCAAACCCCACCCACTGGGACTTGGTGAAGCCCAGAAGGGGCTTGAAGTTCTGGAAGGCCATGACCAGGCCCCCCAGGGGCAGGTAGGAAAAGATGAAGGTCAGGATCACGGCGGGGATCAGCATGACGTGAAGGGGACCGGTGCGGTTCAGCTTCGCGCGCTTTTTGCGGATGGCCCGGCGCTCTGCTGCGAGAGACTGTTTCGACATGAAGGGTTCCTCCTATCCGAAAGGAGCCCGATAACGGGAACGTTACCGGGCATCCATTGGGAAGACGTTTTATTTGCTCTGATACCACTCGTTGACTTCTTTGCCGATGTCATCGCCGCCCAGGGCTTTCCACTGGGAGACGTAGTTGTCAAAGTCGCTGATGGGGGTCTCGCCCATGATCATGCTCAGGAAGGTGGAGTCGCGGAGCTTCTCCATCTCGCCGGACTTGGTGATCATCGAGGGAGTGGTGACGTACACTTCGTTGTACTGCTTCTCCGCATTCTGGTAGAGCTCTTCCATCTTGGCAACGCCGCCGTTGGGGTCCAGACGGCTCAGGTAGAAGCCCCAGATAGAGGGATCGTCGCTGCCTTCTTCGGTCTGGACATAAGCGTTCCAGCAGCCCCAGAATTCTTCGTTGTTGGGAGCGGTGTCCAGATCCAGAGTGGTGTCGCGGGCTTCCCGTTTCGCGGAGATATAGTTGTAGTTCGTAATCAGAGAGGTGGGATCGTAAATGCGGTAGGGCAGCCAGAGGTACACATGGGAGTGCATCTCCAGAAGTTCTTCATCGGAAGCGTTCTTTTGCCAATCGGGGTTGGCGGTCTCGCGGTTATATTCCATGGACCAGTTCATCATCTTGAACAGAGCCTCGGGGTTCTTGAAGTCCCGGCTGACGACAGTGAACTGATTGATGGGATACCGGGGAACCATGACCTTGGGGGTCTCGCCGTCCTTGGTCAGGGTGGGGCCCACGACCCACTCGGCGCTGGGATCGTTCTTCTTGTTGTCGTTCAGCGGCCAGTTGGGAATCCACCAGGAGCCGAAGACGATGGCGTACTTGCCGGCCACGATGTCGGAGACCACCTGGGCGTCGGCGGCCCAGACGTTCTGAGCGGCGAAGTCCTTGGCGAAGTAGCCCTTGTTGTACCACTCGTTGAGCTTGGTCAGGGAGTCCTTCAGCTCGGGCTGGATGCCGGCGTACTGGAGGGTGCCGGTGCCGTCATCGTACCAGCCGCCCGCCCAGCTTTCATAGGCGTGGAACACGGGGCTGAAGTCGGCCAGGCCGGCGTCGATGTAGTATTTGTTGGCGGGGAGGACGGGGTCGCCGGTCTTGCCGTTGCCGTCCAGGTCCAGGGTCAGGAGCTTGTCGCAGAGGGCTTCAAACTCGGCGATGGTGGTGGGCAGCTGGTCGTAGCTTTCGATGCCCGCCTCTTTCAGCTTGGTCATGTTGTAGTAGGTCTGGCTGGTGACCTGGGCGGGGTAGGTGCTGTTGGGCAGGCCGTAGATTTTGCCGTCCTTGGTGCCGGCGGCGATGACCTCGCCGTCGTAGTTGACCACGCCTTTGATGGCGTCGTTGGCGTAGGTGTTGTAGGCGTCGGTGAGATCGCCCAGGCCGCCCTGCTCATACAGGTCCTGGAACTGGTTGAGGGAGAGCATCATGATGTCGGGAAGGTTCCCGGCGGCCAGCTCCGCGCCGAACTTGGAGTCGTACTGGTCGCTGTTGACGATCCAGCTGTATTTCAGGTCGATGTTGAAAAGCTCCTTGAACTTTTTCACCGCAGTGGCGGTTTCGGGGGTGACGCTGTCGGGGGTCTCGGGGTCCTCGGAATCCCGGTAGCCCAGGACGATGTTGATGGTGACGGGCTCGTCATACTTTTCGTGGAGAAGCTCGTCCGTGGTCTTCTGGGTGTCGCCGGTGGACGCGGGAGTGGAAGCGGTTCCGCTGGAACTGGAAGGAGTGGAACTGGTGCTGCCGCTGCCGCCGCAGCCGGCCAGAGCGCTGGCGCAGAGAACGCCGGCCAGAATCATGGAGAGGGTTCTTTTCATACAAATAGCCTCCTGTCATATTGTTAAGGAACTTGTTTCCCATTGATTGTATTATAGCAAACATCAACAAAACATAACAGGAACGTTTATCCGCAAAAGGGGGAATTTTGTACTGGATTCTAATTTTCCGTGAACTTTTTGCCCTCTTTTCGGTATTGTGCCGGAGAAACGCCCACCACCTCGGAGAACACCTTCCGGAAGTAGCGCTCGTCGTCGTAGCCCACCTGCAGGGCCACGTCCTGGATGGAATACTGGGTCTCGGTGAGGAGCTGTTTGGCGTGCTCCACCCGAAGGGCGCGGAGGTAGCTGACGAAGCTCTTGCCGGTGATCTCCTTGAAGCCCGCGCTGAAAAAGCTCTTGCTCATGGCGGTCATCTGGAGCATGGCCGGGAGGTCCAGGTTCTGCATATAGTGGGCATCGATGTACTGGATGGCCCGGCGGAAGATGCCGGCGGTGCTGTCCTCGGGCTGGAGGCAGACGGCGGTGCTCTGCCGGAGGTCGGAAAGCCAGTTCTGCCACTGGTACCACCAGCGGAGAGCGGCGGTCTGGGTGAAATATTCCTCCACCTGGAGCTTCCGGTAGGAGGCGCATTTCAGAAAGGGCTGGTAGAAAAAGACCAGCAACTCCTCACGGCTCAGGGCCAGGGCGGGGATGCGGCGGCAGATGTCCTTGTACCGGGCGTCATCCAGAATCCACTCGGTGCCCTGGAGCTCCGCGGCCAGAAGGTCCCGTTTGTCGTAGGCGGGCTCGATGGGCTCGTAGCGGCAGAAGTAGCTCTGCTGGCCCCGGTGGTAGGTGTAGAACAGCACTTTATCCAGGAAAGTCCGGAGGAAGGACACGGCGTCCCGGTAATAGACCCCCTGGAGGCCGATGACCTCGATGCGGAGGAAGCCCTCCGGGACCTGGCCGTCCTCCGCCAGCCAGACGCCGTCGTCCAGGGCCTGGCCGGCGTCGGCGGGGATCCCCTCCCCTTCCGCCCGGCAGAGGAACCGGACGGTATCCCGCTGGAACTGCCGGACGCCGGACTGGGCGGAAAGGCGCTTCAGTATCCCTTCCAGAATCTCGCCGAAGTTTTCCTTTTCGATCCGGGTCTTGGTGATGTAATCCACCACCCCCAGGCGCATGGCCTGCTGGATGTAGTCGAAGTTCTGGTGCATGGTCATGACGATGATGCGGAGCTCCGGGTACTTCTCCCGGACGGCCTGGAGAAACTCCATGCCGGAAAGGCCGGGCATGGAAAGGTCGGTGATCATCACGTCCACCGGGTGGGAATCCAGAAATTCCAGGGCGGCCCGGCCGTTTTCCGCCTCGCCCACCACCTCCATGCCGTACTTTTCCCAATCGGCAAGGCGCAGAATCTCGCTCCGCACGATCTTCTCGTCGTCAACGATCAAAATCTTTCGCATAGTACTCTCCTTTGCTGAATGGGATGACGATCTCCACCAGGTTTTCCCCGTTTTCCACGGAAACGTTGAACTCATAAGCCCCGGGGAACCGGGCTTCCAGCATCTGGACCACGTACTGGATGCCGATGCCGTTGCTGGACAGGTCCTTGGCGGAGCGGAGAATTTCCTCCATCTTTTCAACATCCAAGGGAAGGCCGCCGTTGGCGATGCGGATGCGGATCTTCCCCGCCGGGGTCAGCCCGGCGCTTAAAGTGATGCGGCCCCGGCCCTCCAGGCCGTGAAGAATGGCGTTTTCCACCAGGGGCTGCAAGATGAACCGGGGCATCTCGCTCTGGAGCATGGGGGCCGGGAGGGCGATCTTCGTCTCGTACTCGATGTCGTACTTCATCTTTTGCAGGAGGATGTAGTCGCTGACGGCGTCCAGCTCGCTCTGGAGGGTGGTGACGCGGTTCTTTTCCATATTATACATCAGCAGCCGGTTGAAGGCGGAGAGGAAGTCGTAGACGTCCCGGTAGCCCTTGTCCTCGGCGTACCACCGGAGGGTGTCCAGGGTGTTGTTGATGAAATGGGGGTTCATCTTGGAGAACAGCTGCCTGATCTCCAGCCGGGAGCGCTCCTGCTCCTGGCGCTGGGCCAGCTGGATCAGGCTTTCGATGCGCTCCTTGGTCCGCTCGAAGTACTCGAAGTTCTGGTCGAACTCCCGGACGTGGATGGTGCGGATGTTGGCTTCCAGGTCGTTGTTGGCGATGTTCTGGAGGTTCTGCTCAAAAAGGCGGAGGGGCTTGTACACCGTCCGCCAGATGATCCCGGCGGCCAGGATGCCCAGTATCACGGCGGCCAGGCCGGAGATGATGAAGCCCTTGCTCATGGCGTAGAGGTACAGATTGTAGGACCGGGTGGGGACAAAGACCTGAAGGCTCCAGCCGGACCAGCCGGTTTCCTGGTAGGTCTGGTACCTGCCGGGGTCGCGGAAGTCCGAGGAGGCCGGAAGGGTCTGGAACCGGGGAATCCTCTCCTCGTCGGAGGTGTAAATGACGCTGCCGGTGTCGGACAGGACGGTGTAGACCGCTCCCAGGCTGTCCAGAATCCGGGAGGAGATGTCGTCCAGCTGGCGGAAGCCGGACTCGATCTGGTGGAACTGGGAGTGCAAAGCTTTGACGACGGCGCTTTGGACCAGGCCCGCAGAGGCTACGACGGTCGCGCGGCCGAGGCCGGATGCCGGGCCGTGACGGCGGCGGGCCTGGCTTTAGGCATTCAGCTGCTGCCGGGTATGCCCGGCGTAACGCCCGACGTATTCCTGACCGATGTGGATCGAGCCCTGGCGTTGCGGCCCGCCTGTCTGCGTTTTTATCCCTGTCTGGTACCCGAGGGCACGGAATTGGCCGCTCTGTGGCGCGCGGGCCGCTATGTCCCCTGGTCGCCGGAGGAAACTGTGAAAACCCTGGGCGAAGGGCTGCGCCGGGCCTGGGCGGCCGGGGTGCCCGTCATCCGTTTGGCCGTGGCCCCCGAGGCGGCCTTCGATGCCGGACTGCTGGCCGGACCGCGCCATCCGGCTCTGGGCGCCGAAATTCAGGCCGAA
>OIXH01003112.1_pt1 | contig 15326 bp, 9 predicted proteins | sample 1587741 | NCBI WGS metagenome assembly OIXH01 (sample SAMEA3888916, study PRJEB22519) | human gut metagenome | biome: human gut; feature: human-associated habitat; material: faeces | place: Denmark | collected 2011 | reverse complement strand
CGGTAAATTCTACGCTTACATCGCTTGAGGGCGTAAAAAGCTGCGCGTTTCGGCTTTGTGCGGCATTTTTTATTACTTCAAAACCGGTATTTTCGCTTTCGCAGACGACTTTTGAGTTTTGTTTTATGATTCCGGCTTTTTCAAACGTTTTAATTCTCTGGCTGTTTTCCGCGTACTGAGTTCTTCCGATCAGAAGGACATCTGGATGGAGACTGAGGATTTTCTCGGCATTGAGAATATCGTTTATACCGAAGTAGCGGCGCAGCTCCAAGTGCGACCAATGATATATCGGGTTGCCGATGAGCGAGGGCATAATGGCGGCAAATGCCTTGAATTTCTCATAGCCGTCGGCGCCGCCGGTGATATATTCCTCATCGACGCCGCATGAGCGCATCGCTCTCCATTTGTAATGGTCGCCCGCAAGCCACAGCCACGCAATGTCGACGGGCTGAGCGTTCTCGTATATCTCCTTGGGCGAGAGATGACAGTGCCAGTCAAAAATGGGCATTTTTTCGGCGGCTTCAAAGGTCTTTTGCGCCGGCTCGCTGCCGAGCAAAAAATCCCTGCCCATGAATTCCTTAACCATTTCGTTTGCCTCCCTTTGCGGTGACAGCCTCACCGTATTATAATATTACATTATAATTCTACCATAGATTGCGAGATTTGCAAGTGAAATTTGCGTTTTTAAATTGATATTGCGGGGCAGAGTTTTGCCGTTGAGCATTTGCAGCCGTGCGCGGTCAAGTCGGCTCCCTTGTGTAAAGAGAGCTGTCAGCCGCTAGGCTGACTGAGAAATTGACTTAACTGCTAAAATGCCGAATGCGAGATTGATTTATCAAGCCGAAACCCGCCTGCGGCGCGCCTCGCTGCCATAAAGATTTAAAAAGGGCGAAGCCGCCTCCCTTTCGGGAAGCGGCTTCTTGAGGAGTTGTATATAAGAGGGTAAGTGGTGGTCAAAATTATTCGTCGATACCGAGGAGCTCGTTGACCGATACTCCAAGAATCTCAGAGAGAGCCTTCAGCTCAAAGTCAGATACGTTTCTTAGCTGACCCTCGAGCTTTGACAGTCCAGATGCGTTAAGGTCTATGCCCTTGATCTGGAGCTGAGTGAGCAGATCCTTCTGCTTCATGTTGATTGCCTTGCGGCGTGCTTCGATCTTTGCGCCGACGATGTTTCTCTCGCCGAGCGGTTGTTTTCTGATTCTCATTGTCCTAACCTCCCGGGACTAAAATCAAAATGAGAATTATACCGACTGTATAATTTCTAATTTATGTGTCTCATTAAATACTCATTTTTTGTGTGTCTGTATTCTATCACACTTTATCGGAAAAATCAACACCTTTTCTCTAAAAAATAATGAACTTTTTTCGATTTTGTGTTTATTTTTCAGGCATTTAATTGCTTTTGACTGAATCAAGTCCGTTTTTTCGCCCTTCACGGCATTATCGGACACATAAAAGTATTTAACGTCATACAAATTTTGGTTGAATTGTATATTGTAATATTTCCGAAAATGCTGCATAATATTTTCAAACGCAGAAAAGGAGCATAAAATATGAATGATCTGCACGACAGCCGCAATCTGACGATGCTCACCGACTTCTATGAGCTGACCATGGCGAACGGCTACTTCAAAAACGGATTTAAGGATACCATTGCATATTTTGATATGTTTTTCCGCACCATACCCGACGGCGGCGGTTATGTGATTATGGCCGGCGTTGAGCAGCTTGTGGATTATTTCAGAAATCTCAGCTTCAGCAAGGAGGATATCGACTATCTGAGGGGCAAGGGCTTCAGTGAGGACTTTCTCGACTACCTTGCAAACTTCAGATTTGCCTGCGATGTGTGGGCCGTGCCCGAGGGCACCCCGATATTCCCCGGCGAGCCGATAGTCAAGGTCAAAGGCCCCGTCATCCAGGCGCAGTTCGTCGAGACGATGGTGCTGCTGACGATAAATCATCAGAGCCTCATCGCCACCAAGGCAAACAGAGTTGTTAGGGCGGCGCAAGGCAGAGCGGTCATGGAATTCGGCTCAAGGCGCGCTCAGGGCTTCGACGGAGCGATCTACGGCGCAAGGGCAGCCTATATCGGCGGCTGTGCAGGCACCGCGTGCACGATATCCGACGAGATGTTCGGCACTCCTGCGCTCGGCACAATGGCTCACAGCTGGGTGCAGCTCTTTGACAGCGAATACGACGCCTTCAAGGCATACGCCGAGGAATACCCCGACGCCTGCACGCTGTTGGTTGACACTTATAACGTGCTTCATTCGGGTGTGCCGAATGCTATAAAGGTCTTTGACGAGGTGCTCGCCCCGATGGGCAAGCGCCCCAAGGGAATACGCATCGACAGCGGCGATATCGCCTATCTCTCACGCAAGGCGAGGAAGATGCTTGACGACGCGGGCTACCCCGACTGCTCGATAGTGGCTTCAAACTCCCTTGACGAATATATCATCAGGGATATGCTGCTCCAGGGCGCGAAGGTCGACTCCTTCGGCGTCGGCGAGAGGCTCATAACCTCCTCCTCAAGCCCCGTGCTCGGCGGCGTTTACAAACTCTGCGCCGTTGAGAAGGACGGCAAGATAATTTCCAAGATCAAGCTGAGCGAGAATGTTCAGAAGATAACGACCCCCGGCAACAAGAGGGTATACCGCCTCTATGACCGCGAGAGCGGCAAGGCGGCAGCCGACTTGATAACGCTTGCGAGCGAAACCGTCGACGACTCCCGCCCCTATGAGCTTTTTGACCCCGATTTCACATGGAAGCGCAAAACTCTGACGAATTACACCGCCCGCGAGCTGCTTGAGCCTCTCTTCCGCAAGGGCGAATGCGTCTATAAGGAGCGCAATATCGAGGAGATCAAGAGCTACTGCCGCGAGCAGATAGACACCCTTTGGGACGAGGTCACGAGATTTGAAAATCCGCACAACTACTATGTCGACCTCTCTCAGCAGCTTTGGGATGTCAAGCATGAGCTGCTCAGAAAGAACAAAGAATAATAACAAAACCGCCCGACGCACCTCAATGATGCATGATCGGGCGGTGATTTTTTATGCTATTCTCTGCGCTCTGCCGTTTTTGGTTATAAGGGTAAGCGCGGGCTGCTCGTCATCGGGCAGATCCTCGGGGGCTCTGCTCTGAATGCGGCGCTGCTGCCTCTCGGCGGCAAGCTCTCTCTGCCTGCGCTGGCGGCGGCTGCGGCGATAAGCCTTGAACGCCTTGACAAGAGCATCCTCAAAAGCGATAACTTTTTTCTCATATATCATGCCGACTATCGCAAGGACTATCGCTGCAAACTCGACTATCGTTTTTATTATATCGGTGTGTGACATTTCAGTACCTCCGCAATTCGTAAACATTTGTTCTACGAGTTATATTATAGCAGGTGAACATTCGTTTGTCAAGACAAATGTTCGATTTTTCTTAACTTTTTCCGAGTTTTTGGATTGAAATAAGTATAGCACAATATATCGTAGTTGTCAATCACATTCACCACAATAAATGGTATTATTTCATGCCGCAAAAAGCGGGATTTGTCCGAATTCGGGCGAAAAAAGTCAGCGGCTGTTCGGCTGTTAATAAAATATATTCAGCTCCGCCGCCGAGTATCACTCCCCCGCTTGACTTTTGTCGGATTAGTTAATATAATGTTTTCATCAAATAAAGGGAGTGTCGTCCGTTGTATAAGCTATGGGCATTCGTCAGGCAGAGCCTGATACGCATCTATCTTTTCTTTGCAAAGCTCGTCTACAAACTGAGCGGCGGCAAGAGGCCGAAAACCCTCTTCTGCCAAAAGGCGAACGCCGAGCATATCGGCACGCGGGTGCGAGTGGTGTCGTCGGATAAATATTCCACCACTATCGCAAAATTTGACGCGGACGGCAACATGAGCGACGAGGATTTTGTCATCCTCACGGGCACCGATCTGCACCTTGACCACGGCATGGAGAATAACGAAAAAACCGTCGAGCGCTTTGTGCGCCACATCAAGGATATCAAGCCCGATCTGATAGTGCTCACGGGCGACATCATCTTAACCGACACGCAGCAGATCGACGCTATTCAATTTGCTCAAATGATGGAGAAGCTCGGTATATATTGGACGGCGGTATTCGGCAACCACGAGGTCAGAGAGGAGCGTGGCTTCTATAAATACCTGCTGCTCAAGGATTTCGCCGACTATGAGCACTGCCTGTGCAAGCTCGGCCCCGATGAGCTTTTCGGCTACGGCAACTACACGGTGAATATCCTCGGCAAGGGCGGCCGCCTACGCCGCACGCTGTTTTTCTTTGACTCGGGCAGGAACATAATCGACTCCTACCGCAAGGAGCACGGAGTACCCGCCGACCTTAAAGGCTACGATTTTCTGAAGAACAGCCAGATCAATTTCTATAAATGCACCATTGACTCGCTTAAATCAAACTACGGCGATTTCCCGTCCTTCGTCTACCTTCATATTCCCCTTGTCGAATTCGCAAACGCCTTTGACGGCGACGAAGAGCACGGCTACACGCCCTCGGGCAAATGCAAATTGCTCTACGGCGAGCAATATGAGAGCGTCGGCTCATCGCCCTTCAACAGCGGAATGTTTGACGCGATACTTGAGAAGGGCAGCACCGACGGCGTATTTGCGGGGCACGACCACATCAACGACTGGTGCGCCGTATACAAGGGAGTTTATCTCGTATACAGCCTGCCCGGCGGCTATAACGAATACCATATGGGCACCCGTTTCGGCAAGCCCGAGAGCGAGTGGGTGCAGGGCGTGACCGTCACCACCCTCCACGACGACGGCACATTCGATATCAAGCCCGTCTATAACAGAATATACCTTTGATATATAAAAAGACCTCCGCATGACGAAAGCCATACGGAGGGCGCTTTTTGTTTTAACTCAGAATATATCCTTATTGATTACGGAATCGAGCAGGGCGGGGAGCATTATAAAGAACTTGGGCAGCCACTCGCCGAAGGCATAGCCTGCGAGCATGAGGAAGCTGGGCACTACGCCGATATAATACTCGAATTTGCTCGTGGTGTTGTCACCGGTGAAGGTTATCTTATTCTGACCGGTCTGCTTGGTGAGCACAAGCTCATCGTGCTGAGTGATGATCTCGGGGTCGGTCTCCGCCTCTTTATCGGCGAGGATATACGACTTGAGGGTCAGGGTGCCGCCGTCAACGCTGATGCAGTTGAAGCAGCCGCCGATATTGCTCTGTCTGGTCTGCTCCCAGTCGGAGCCGTTCCAATAGTTGCCCCAGCCTCTCTTTTGAACGGTGAGGGCAGCGATGAAATCGGTGTCGAGGAAGTGATTCGCAAGGAACGGGCGGATCTCATATCTCTTGGTGCCGGCGGTGCCGGAGAGGACATAGACGGTGCCGTCCTCGTTTATCTTATTGTGCTTGAGTGGCTTCGTGCGCAGATACTGATGATCGTGACCCGACATGACAAGGTCAACGCCGCAGCGGTCAAGCACCCTGGTAAGCGACTTCTGGAGATAGAGGGCGTCGGGCCATTTGCCGTCCTTGCCGAGGGTGTAGGGCGACTTATGCATAAAGACGATCTTCCAATCCTTATCGGTGGAGTTCATATCGTTCTCAAGCCACTTGAGCTGAGCGATAGAAACGGAAAGGAGGTCGTTGGTGTTGAGGACTGCGAAATGGGCGTTGCCGTAGTCAAAGGAATAGTTGACGCCGTTTCTGACCTGAACGCTCTCGCTCGTGTCGAGGCTGAACATATTGTTGAACCAGTCCCAAACACCGAGGCCGTCATGGTTGCCCGCGATGGGCACAAGGGTGGTCTTGGCGTGGATATCCTTGACGTTGCGGGCGTATGCGTCCCACTCTTCGTTGTTGCTGTCGTTGGTGAAGTCGCCGAGGTTGACTATAAACTCAGCGCCGGGCATGGTCTTGAGACCCGCTCTGACGGTTTCGGCGCCCTTTGCGAAATTCTCGTCGCTACTCGCCTGGATATCCGCAACTGCGATGAATTCAAACTTATCGTTGCCGTCATCGGTGATGAAAGAGCCTTTTTCGCTGACTCCGTTTGCACCGCCGACGGTGTAGAAATACTCGGTGCCGGGCTTGAGGGCGGAGACAACAGCCTTATGGACAAAATTGCCCTCCCACTCAAAAACATCGGAATAGGTTATCTCGGCGTCGGTCACTTCTGCGCCGTTTGCGTCATAGAGCTTCACAACGCTGTCGGTATTTGACACGGTGTACCAGCAGAAGCCCTTTTGGGTCTTGGTGTCGCCGTTTGCGGTGACGGTGATGCGGAAAGGCTCAAATTCCCCTATAGCGGGCGTTTCGCTCTCGCCCTCCGCCGAGCCGATGACCGCCGAAGCGCTCAGGATCATTGCAAGGCAGAGTATAACGCTGATGAGCTTTAAAAGATTCTTTTTCACTGTGCTTTTCTCCTTTGCTGTTATTTAATGGGAAGCGCGAGGTCGTAATCGGGCAGCCAGATGCCCTTGCCGAAGTCTCTTGCTTTGAAAACAACTGTATCGTCATAGACCTCAACAACATAGCCTGTGCCCGGGTCGTTATATTCGCCGTCCTTGTTGGTGATGCCGAAGGACGGGAGATTTATTGAGTAGAAGCCGTCTATCTCCTGATAGGTATACTGGCCGAAGCCCGTATGCTCGTGACCGGAGATAAGGAACACATTCTCATATTTGCCGAGGATAGCTCTGAGCTCGTCGCTCTGTGCGCCGACGCTGCCGGCTGACTCAATGGGGCTGTTCCAAACATCGGGCAGGCCGTGAGTGTAGGCGAGGGGCTGATGGCAGAGGACGAATACGGGCTTGCCGCTGCCGCTCTCCGCCGCAAGCTCGGAGTCGAGCCATGCGAGCTGCTCGGGGCTGAGGTAGGCTTCCTCAAACTCGGTCCTGTCCGAGCCGAGGACGATGAATTTATATCCGTTGACGACCTGAGTATAATGCATCTTTTCCATTGCCTCGTCGCCGTTGAGCGCATTGGTAAAGTCCGCGAAGCGCTTGCTCGACTGCTTATAGCTCCTGATCCTGATGTCGTGGTTGCCCGTGGCGGTGATGAAGCGGCAATCCGCATCCTTAATGCCGTCATAGACAAGCTGGAATTCCTCGGCGAGACCGTTCTCGGCGATATCGCCTACGAAACAAAGGGCGTCAAATGAACCGGCGTTGTTGACTATATCCTGCGCCGCGGGCACAAAGGTCTTATACCTGCTGAAAAGATAGGTGGAGACCTGAGAATCCGCAATGGCGACAAAGGACATATTCGCCTGCTCGGATTTGATGGGCGCCGCCGTCGAGGGGGCTGCCGCCGCGCCGTTCGCCGCATAGAAGAGCGAGAGGAGCAGCGCAAAGATCTTCATTGAGACCTTTTGATAAAGTGCCGTGATTAACATAACGTACCTTCTTTATATAATGTAATAATATCGGGAAAGCGGCCGAAACCGCCCTGCCTTGATCAGATCTTTACCGCCGAGAATATCTTGTTGAGTATGTCGTTAAGCAGCTCAAAGAGATTCTGCACGGTCTTTAACGGCATCTGGGTGTAGCCCGACGTGCCGTAATACTTGTAGAGCCAAAGGCTGAGCTTGACCATTGCCTTGCCGAAGGAGGATTCCTTCTCCGCCTTGGCGGGCTCATACTCGCCTATCTTCTGAAGGATGGCAATGAGCCTTGCCCTTGCCGCCTCGGCTTCGCCGTCAACGGCTATGGTGCTCGAGAGCACACGCTCCGCCTCGGCAATGGCTGCGTTCAACTCGGCTCTGTCCTCTTCGCTGAGCTTGGACTGATCGACCGCCTTTGCTCTGGGCAGGTCGTCCCTGATGAGCCTCTTAGTGTTCCTGCCGACATTGAACTGCGGGAAATTCGGGTCGGAATAGACGGTCTCTATCTCATCGGTCGAGAGTATCTTGGAGGCAAGCTGCATGATGATGTCGTTTCCGCCGGTGCTCTCATGATTCTGATTGTCGAAATAGAAGGTGGTGTCGGGCAGCAGACCCGCGGAAGCATCCACCACATGATCGGGCGATATGTGGTTGTGGCCGGGCACGGAGCAATTGGTATTCTTCTGCACATAGCCCTTGGGGAGGGTCTCTCCGCAGTTGGCGGCGTAAGCGCCCATCGAGGTGGAATCAAGGTCGATAACGCCGTCGGCATTCTCGACATTCCATGACTTGCCGACATTGTAGAGCGGCACATCGTAATCGACCACGTTATAAACCTTTATGCCGTAGTCAAGGAGCTTGAGGATATTCTTATCCGAATTGAGCTGAGCCTGATAATAGCGCTCGGTCTGGGCACGGATGCCCGCATTCTCCGCACCGGTGAGAACTCTGCGAGCCGCGGCGGGGGAATCCGCCGAAGGCACGAGCGCCCACATATTGGTGCAGTTTTTGAGCACGTCGTTTATCAGGGCGTCAACGGTGTTGCTGAGCGCATTCATCAGCACCGTGTCGGGGAAAAGACGCAGCGCATTCTCTATGAGCCTTGCCTCGTCCTCATCCATGAGCTTCTCAAGGAAGCCGTTGTAGAGATAATCCTTATCGAGGAAGGTGAGCTGCTTTTTGTAGATATCGCCGACAATCGAGCTGCCGTCGAGGGCGGGCACGATATAGACGACCTTGTTGAGATCCTTATAGACATTCTTGCCGTCGGGGTTGCTCTCACCGTAATACTCGAGCAGGCCGTTGGCGACCGTGCCGCCGAGGCTGATGGGTACTATATTGACCTTGTCGTGGCCTGTGTCCCTCTTGACCATCTGAATGAAATCATAAAGCTCGTCGACGATCGCAATATTATTGCCGAAGGAATTGTAGGAGAAGAAATAGAGGTGATCCTCATCGTAGTCGTTGAGATAGCCTCTGAGGGGGATGCAGCCATAGATGTAGTCTTTCTCCTCTTCGCTGCACTCGGCGAGGGAGTAGGGGTATTTCTCTACCTCCACATTGCCGATGCATTTGCCGTCGCCGTCGCTCATATTCATGCCGAAGCAAAGGTCGATGGCCGAGGTCAGAGCCTTGCTCAGACCGATATCCCTCTGGAAAATGAGGGAGAGCAGCACGGGCACAAGGGCTATCTTGACAAGGGGCATGACGGGCGCATATGCGGGGAAGCAGTTTATCTTATCGCCGCTGTCGTCGGTGGCGTAGGAACCGTCGTCGTTGAGCAGCCATACGTTGGATTGACCGATACCGGGGATTATTATCGTGGGGCAGTCAGAGCAGTTGCCGCCGCAGGAGGTCTTGGTGTCGTTCGCCGCAAAAGCAACGCTGCAAACGGAGAACACAAGCGCAAGGGCGAGCAACGCCGATATTATCTTTTTCATCGCAGTCTTACCTTTCGGTTATTATCTTAGTGAAAGATCTTGTCATAGACGCTGCCGCCGCCGAGGGTCTTATAGAGCATCCAGCTCATCGACTCAAAGAATTTCTCAAGGCCGGGTGCGAGCTTGGATTCCTCTTTGGGAGGAGTCAACTGCCCGACCTTATAGAGGATGGTGTCAAGTCTTGCCTGTGCGGCCTCGACAGCGGTTTGATCCGCCACGGTCATCTCAAGCACTGCCTCCGCCTGAGCTATAGCTGCGACGATTTCAGCTCTGTCCTCTTCGCTGAGGTCAGTCTTTTTAAGAGCCTCCTTGCCGTCGTTGATCCTCCAGCGCCTGAGGGTCTTGGTGTTGCAGAAGTAGTTATACTGTGGATACTTTGCGGGGTTGGAGTGGACATTCTCTATCTCACCGAGGAGCAGAGCCTTTGCAAGGTTGAGCACCACATCGTTATTGCCGACCTCGTGATACTGCTTGAGGAATACCCAAGTGTTGTCGGGCAGCACGGCGGTGGAGATATCTATCGTGCCGTCGGGTGAGAGGTAGCTGTAGCCGGGGTAATCCGGGTTATCGTGAGCCTGCTTGGCTATCGTTGCGCCTCCGACGGTGCCGGTAGTGCCGAGAGCTGTGGAGGAGAGATTGATGATGCCGTCGCTGTTGACCTTGCCGCTGGAGCTCATTATCGAGAAGAAGGTATACATTTCTTCACCGAAAGCAAGACCGGAGCCGGAGATGAAATTGACCTTAACGCCGTCCGCGACTGCGTCGATGACATTCTGCTTGAGGTTGAGCCTTGCCTGCTGGAAGCGGTCGGTCTTAGCCTTAAGCACGGGCTTTGCACTCAGATATCTTGAAGCAAGAGCGTCGTATCTGTAGGAGGGGACCATTGCCCACATCTGCGGGCAGTTTAGCACCATTGTGTCAAGCAGCCCGCTCATCGCGCCGGTGAGCAGCGCATTGAAGCCCGCCTGCGGCAGGATATGGAGAATACAGTTGATAAGGTAGCCGAGAGTGCCCCTGCCGTTGCTCTCCTTAAGGATTGTGGGGATATACTCGTGATGGAGATATTCGTCGCTTATGTTGAAATCTCTCGCCATCAGGTCGGCAACGATGTCGGTGCCGTTAAGACAGGCGACAACACCGACGATGGAATTGATATCCTTGTGGCCGTATGCGTCAAGATAAGCGGTCAGGATAGTGCCGCCGAGGCTGACGGGCAGCAGGTCGACCTTATCGTGGCCGGTCTGCTTCTTGACCATGTCGATATACTCGTCAAGCTCCTTTGCCGACTGCATCGGGTCGCCGACGAGGTTGAAGGTGTAGAAATAGGTGTGATCTGCCCCGATAATATCGACTATTCTCTGCATGGGGACCATTCTGTAGACCCAGTTGACCTCGTCCTCGGTCATCTGGGAGAGAGGGTAATTCCATCTCTGAGTCTTGAGGTTGTTGACATAGTTGCCCTCATCGTTGCACTTCTGGATCGAGAATGCGGTCGCGGCGGCTTCATAAGCGACCTTGTCGAGCAGGATATTATGCTGAGTCGCTATGGTCGCGAGCAGTGAGAAAAGAGCCTTGGGCAGGATCTTCTTGAGCAGATCGTCTGTGTTGAGTATGAGCAGCGTGCCGCCGATCTGCTTCTCGCCCTTGGAGTCCATTACGGGCTTATCGTTCTCGTCATAGAGATATGTAGGCGAATGGTTGATGCCGGGGAGCACTATGAGCGGGCAATGGCCGCAATTGCACTTGTCTTCCGCCGCGTAGCAGGTAACGGCGGTCGCGCCTGCGAGCATTGCGAGGCACAGGATAAGGCTTATCGCCCTTTTGAAACCTTTTTTCATTTTAAGACACTCTCCTTGAAATTTTAACTAACGGTACTTTCCCGTTATTGATACAGAGTATTTTAACATATTATTTATATAATTTCAATAATTTAGACATAAAATTTCTCAGGAATATGTGACAGTTGCTCGCATTTGACTGATTTGGGCGCAGAAAAGGGATTTTGCGATTTTCACCTTGACCCGACGTGGCTTAAAGTGGTATCATATAATGTAAAGCAAATCGAATATAATTAATTGCCACGGAGAAAATCAATGATAAAAAACATAATTTTTGACATGGGCGGAGTGCTGATAGACTACGACCCGGAGCGCGTCGCAGCCGAGCTTTTTGACGGTGAGACCGCCGAGATCGTGCTCAAAAAGCTGCTCAGGAGCGACCTTTGGGCGATGAAGGACAGGGGCACGATCACGCCCGACGAAATTATCGAGCGAATAAAAGATGATATCCCGCCCGAGGCGCTGCCGAAGGTAACGGAGCTTGCGAATAATCTTTACCCTTATATGCCCCCGTTTGAGGATACATACGAGCTTGTGCGGGAGCTGAAAAGCGGCGGCTACGGAGTTTATCTGCTCTCAAACGCTTCAATGGATTTCTATGAGCGCAAGAGCGGCATTCCGGCTCTCGCCCTCTTTGACGGCTATATAATCTCCGCCGAATATCATCTGCTCAAGCCCGAAAAAGAGATCTATCTGACCCTGTTTGACAAATTCGGGCTGAAGCCCGAGGAATGCTTCTTTATCGACGACGTGCAGGCGAATATCGACGGCGCCGCCGCCGTAGGTATGCGGGGCTTCCGCTACTCAAAGGGTCATATCGTTCAGCTTCGGGCTGCGCTCGGGGAAGCAGGCGTTAAGATATGAACTGTTACACCGAAATTGCAAAAAACATACCCGAATTCCTGTCGCTTGCAGCGGCCGTCCGCAAGGACCGCCTCCCCTGCGGAGCGACGGGGCTTTCGCATATACACAAGGCTCACATGATATCCTCGCTGTGCATGAGCCTTGAGCGCCGCGCGCTTGTCATAACCCCCGACGAGGCCGAGGCGACCAAGCTCTGCACCGATATGCAGGGCTTCGGGATAAGGGCTTTTGTATTCCCCGCAAGGGATTTTTCGTTCCGCACGGATGAAATAGCCTCAAGGGAATACGAGCACAAGCGGCTCAAAATACTCGGCAAGATGCTCGGCGGCGATTACGACGCGGTCGTGCTCTCCGCGGAGGCGGCGCTGCAATTCACCGTGCCGCCCGCAATGCTGATGAATAACAGCTTCTCCGTCGCCGTCGGCGAGGACTGCGACACCGCCGAGCTGATAACGACCCTGCTGCGCTGCGGCTATGTCAGGAGCGAGCAGGTCGACGGCCCGGGGCAATTCGCCTCAAGGGGCGGCATTCTCGACTTTTTCCCGCCCGACGCGGAGCATCCCTACAGAATTGAATTTTGGGGCGACAGCGTTGATTCGGTAGCGACCTTTGACGGCGAGAGCCAACGCAGGCTCGAGAGCGTTGACGAGGTGGAGATAACCCCCGCAAGAGAGGTGCTGATAACCGACGAAGCGCTCTGCGCCCTGATAGAAGCTCACGCCTCCTCAATACGCGCGAGGGGCTCGGCGCTCAAAAATCTGAATTCCGATATCGACAGGCTGAGGGGCGGCGTACGCCTTAACTCGGCCGACAAGTATATGCCGCTGATTTACCCCGACCCGGCGAGCATTTTCAGCTACGCCGCCGACTGTATGCTCTTCGTTTGCGAGAGCTTCGGGGTGCGCGACAAGATAAATTCCTGCGCTCAGCTCAACAACGAGACGATAAAGGGGCTTTTCAGCGACGGGATACTCTGTAAAGGCCTTGACCGTTACACCTTGCAGCCTCACGAAATGCTGAAGCAATACGAGGAGCAGGGCGCAATATACCTCGATCACCTGCCGAGGGGCAGCTTTGACACGCCCGTAAAGGAGCTTGTCAACTTCACGGCGAACCAAATAGCCCCGTGGAACGGCTCGCTCTCCGCTGTGGTGGACGACCTCGACGCCATACGTCGCAAGGGGTATTCCTGCGCCGTGCTTGCGGGCACGGATAAGGCGGCAAAAACTCTCGCCGACGACCTGAACGCTGAGGGCATAGACGCCCTTTGGTGCCCCGTGCCCCCCTCCGAGCTGCCGTCAAAGACGGTCTGCGTGCTCACGGGCAGCTTCACCGCCGGATTTGAATACCCGAGCGCCAAATTTACCCTCATCACCTACCGCAGCCGCCCAACGGGCGAGAAGCGCCGCAGCGCCTCAAAGAAGCCCGCGAGGAACGCTTTCAACAATCTCGACGAGCTGCGCCGAGGCGAATATGTCGTCCACGCAACGCACGGTATCGGCATATTCGAGGGCATCACGAGCCTCGAGACCTCGGGCACGGTCAAGGATTATATCAAAATCAGATACGACAAGGGCGACAACCTCTATCTGCCCGTCACGCAGCTCGACCAGGTGTCGAAATATATCGGCCCTCACAGCGACGACAAGCCGCTCAAGCTCAGCAAGCTCGGCGGCAAGGACTGGCAAAAGACCCGTTCGAGGGTCAAAAGCGCCGTCAAGGATATGGCGAAGGAGCTTATCGAGCTGTATTCAAAAAGACTGAGTGTAAAGGGGCACGCCTTTTCACCCGACATTGATATGCAGAACGATTTTGAGCGCCGTTTTGAGTTCATCGAGACGGACGATCAGCTCCGCTGCATAAATGAAATTAAAAAGGATATGGAGAAGCCCTATCCCATGGACAGACTTCTCTGCGGCGACGTCGGATTCGGCAAAACCGAGGTCGCTCTGAGAGCGGTATTCAAGTGCGTTGCCGACGGCAAGCAATGCGCCATCCTCGTGCCGACCACCATTCTTGCGTTGCAGCATTATCAGACTATTCTGCGCCGCTTTGAGGGCTTCCCTGTCGAGGCCGCAATGCTGTCGAGATTCTGCACCAAAAAGGAGAACGACGCAGCAATTACAGGGCTTCGCAGGGGCTCAATAGACATTGCCGTGGGCACTCACCGCCTTATATCAAAGGACGTTACCTTCCGCGACCTCGGGCTGATAATAATCGACGAGGAGCAGCGCTTCGGCGTGGCACAGAAGGAGAAATTAAAGACCCTTTACCCCGCCGTCGACGTGCTGACCTTAACGGCAACGCCCATCCCGAGGACGCTCAACATGGCTATGACGGGCATAAGGGATATGTCCGTTATCGAGGAGGCTCCGACCGACAGATTGCCCGTCCAAACCTTCGTTATCGAGCACAATATGGGCGTGCTCGTGCAGGCTATGGAGCAGGAGCTCCGCCGAGGGGGTCAAGTATATTACCTTTACAACAATGTCGAGAATATCGAACGAAAAGCAGCCGAAATAAAGGCGCTTTTGCCCGACGCGGTGGTCGCGATAGGCCACGGCAAGATGAGCGAGGATGAGCTGAGCGAGGTTTGGCGCAGGCTGCTCGAGGGCGAGATAGATATCCTCGTATGCACCACAATAATAGAGACCGGCGTTGACGTGCCGAATGTCAACACGCTGATAATCGAGAACGCCGACCGCATGGGGCTGGCGCAGCTCCATCAGATAAGGGGCAGGGTCGGCCGCTCCTCACGCCGTGCAAGCGCATATTTCACCTTCACGAGGGGCAAGCAGCTCTCCGAGATAGCGAGCAGGCGGCTTGATGCCATCAGGGAATTCACCGAATTCGGCTCAGGCTTCCATATTGCGATGCGCGACCTTGAGCTTAGAGGTGCGGGCAACGTGCTCGGCGCAAATCAGCACGGCCACATGGAATCCGTCGGCTACGATATGTATATAAAGCTGCTTGAGCAAGCTATCAGCGAGGAGAAGGGCGAGATAACCGAGCAGACAGAGGAAAAGGACTGCCTCATCGACCTGCCGATAGACGCACATATCCCCGAGGACTATATCGAGAGCGTGCCGCAGAGGCTTCAGATATACCGCCGCATTGCGGATATCAAAACCGACGACGACGCTTCGGACGTTATCGACGAGCTGGTCGATCGCTTCGGCGACCCGCCCGCCTCGGTGGAGGGGCTTATCCGCATCGCCCTGCTCAGAGGCAAGGCGAGCGCCAACGACGTTTATGAGATAACGCGCCAAAATGACTGCGTGCTGCTCAAGCTCAGCGCCAT
>OIXH01003111.1_pt1 | contig 15331 bp, 17 predicted proteins | sample 1587741 | NCBI WGS metagenome assembly OIXH01 (sample SAMEA3888916, study PRJEB22519) | human gut metagenome | biome: human gut; feature: human-associated habitat; material: faeces | place: Denmark | collected 2011 | reverse complement strand
CGGGCTTATTTTATACCCCGCACCCCGAAGAAGATAAGCGGCTGGGTACCGTTGGCCACGTCCGCATGGACTTCGGGCGCAGTGGCAACGAGTTCTGGCATACATGGTGGCCCCGCGGCCCGGAGGAGCTGAACAGCCCTGTGTTCAAAGCGGAGCTGCAAGAGGTCGTGGACACGCTGCGGGAGAGTGTGCTGAAAAGCCGCTTCGCGATGGAGCGTTTTTGCTATGAACACGGCGGGAAAATCGCTGGTGGCTATGTGCAGAACTACGGCTACATCGTGGAAACGGAGCGCTACCGCTACTGCCTGCGCTGCAATCCGTCTCCAGGCGATTATAACGGTTATCTGACCTGCTTTGACCTCAATATGCAGAGGCAGAACATGGCGCGGGACAAGCCGCTGGTAGGCCGCGTCACCTATGCCAACGGCGACGCGCAGGAATTTACGAGTGCGGACGAGTTCCTCCGCTGCGTGCGTGAGGAGTTGCCGTACCGCCCCACCACCGGCTTCCACTACGAAGTGCTGACGAACGATCCCGCTGTCCGCAAGGCGGTGGACGATATGGCCTACGACTTCTATGGCGAGGAGAATCCCCGCCAGTTAGATGACTACCAAAATCCGCCCGAACCGGGCATGACTTTCGGAGGTATGTGAACATGGACAGAAAAATGGTGGAATTCATCAAGGAGCAATATCCGCCCGGAACCCGCATCCGGCTCAACAGCATGGACGATCCCTACGCGCCCATCGCGCCCGGTACAGAGGGTGAGGTGGACTTCGTGGATGACATCGGCCAGCTCCATATGAAATGGGACAACGGCAGGACGCTGGCGCTTGTCCCCGGCGAGGACAGCTTCTCCGTGCTGCCGCCGAAGCTGACCACGCTGAAGCTGTATATGCCCCTGACCGCTGACCTCTTTGCGCCGAACGAATACGGCGATATGGATGAATACAGTGAGCTGCTGGAGGGTCACGAACTACGGGGCTATCAGGATCAGATCACGGCGGCGCTGGTCAAAAATCGGATGCCGGAGGAAACGGAACGCGGCCTCATGCACTGGTACGATGTGGCCGACAGCATCGACAGAAAGGTACATTCCGCCGTATTCACCGTGGAAAGCCGGGATCGGCAGCTCTGGGGTGTGGCGGAGTGCCGCGTTGCCGGAGGACTGAGCACAGCAGAGATGGACACCCTGAAAGATTTTATCACCGGGCAGGCGTCGGACGGCTGGGGCGAGAGCTTTGAGCAGCAAGAGATCCGCGTGGATGGTGGAAGCGAGTTATATATCCACTTCTGGAACTCGGATCAGTGGAGCATTCAGACGGAGCAAGAGCTATTTGCTCCCAAGCTGGCGGAAGGTCTGCCGGAGCTGTGCTTCTCTATCCTGGCATCTACCGGCGCACTCATCTGCATCAAGCGCGGTGAGAGCGGCTATTATCCCAGTGACTGGTCTACAGATGATCCCGCGCAGAACCGGGAACTGGCCGATTACAACAATGAGCGCCTCGGCGTGACGCAGGCGCAGCGGCTTGCCATGGAATGCGGCAGCATACACGGCTGGAATGTTCCTGGCGCAAACCCTGCCAGCTATGAGCAGGACGCTCCGCAGATGGGAGGGATGACCCTTGGATAAGAATATCTTCGGCGTGTATTTGGCAAAAGAGGGCGTCCCCGATAACGAAGCGCACGCAAAGCTCGACCTGCCCGCTTCCCCGTGGGCGCTGTGGGACGCAATGGACAAGGTGCGCTTGCAGGACGGCGAAACGTTATATCTGGAAATCGACAAGTATTACAGGTTCGATGCACTTGCGCCTCATCTGGTCAATATGGATATCGGCCTCAACGAGTTAAACGACCTCGCCGGACAGTTGGCAAGGTTGGATACGACACAGGGCATCGCCTATCGGGGGCTGCTGGAGATGGCAGTGCAGGAAAAGGTACAGTCCAACGGCGGTATCATCACTATGCAGGAGCTGCGGGATCTGGCGGTCAGCGCCGGTGCGGATTGCTGCCATGTAGTGGATACCGCGGACGATGCACAGCTTGGACGCTTTTACGCGGAAAGCGACTTTGTGCCGGAGCTGGAGGGCATATCGGATGCGGTATTTGACATGCTGGACTTCGCAAGGATCGGCAAGGCGCTCCGCACCGGCGAGGGCGGCGTTTATGTGGGCGGGTGCTATGTGGTGCGGGACGGCGGTCTGCTGACAGCGCCGCCTTGCCCCAAGGAGCTGCCGGAAAAGCCGTGGTATCTCTTCCAGCTGACCTTCGGCCTGCACCCGGATTACGGGGATGACCGCACGGTAACGCTGAACCTCCCCGCCTCAGAGAAAGAGTTAGAGGAAGCGCAGGGGCGGCTGGGCACGCTGCAATGGGAAAATACCGTTGTGCTCGACTACGATGGCATCATCCCCTACGTGGCAGAATTTGCTGATCTGCCCATGGAAATGGAAGCGTTCAATGAGTTTGCCAAAGCGGTGAAGAATATCCCTGCCCGACAGGTACAGCTCCCAAAACTGAAAGCACTGCTGGAGCAGTTTGAGGTACAGGACATCGGAACGGCTATCCTTCTGGCGGAGCGCATGGACGAATACATCCTTACGCCGGAGATCAGCTCACCACAAGAGACAGCCGTAGACCAGCTGCGCTTTCTACTGGACGATGCCGCGGCAGAGCAGTTGATTCCCCATGTAAATCTCTTCGCCTACGGAAACGAGGTGATCCGGCATGACAACGCCGCGCTGACACCCTACGGCCTGCTGCATCGCGCAGATTATCAGCCGATGCTGTCTCCATCGCAGGAAAAACAGATGGATATGGGAGGTCCGGCATGAGCGGCAACGTCAGTGCCAGAGGGCCTCCCTATTTTGTTTCCGCCGCTTCGCGTCTTTCCGTTGACTTGTGGGCAGTTGTGTGATAGTTGTTTGTGCTACCAAAAACACAAAGGAGGATAGCACAGATGAAAAAGATCACAGTATTACTAATGAGTATCCTGTTGCTCCTGTCTGCCTGCGGGCAGGCACCGATTGCAGCAGAAACCGAGACAATCCCGCAAGTGGCGCAGGAACAAAAGGAAGCGCCGATGATTCCAGCAAAGGCGGAGGCAGTGGACGAAAGCACAGAAGCCGGGGACAATGCGAACGCGGCAAAGCCTGCCGAGCAAATGGATGCGCCAAAGGGTGCGGATAAGGCAGCAGAAAAGCAGACTGCATCCGCTGAAGTGGAACAGTCGGCTGCGCCTGAACCGCCAGCGGCGGCCAAGCCGGAGGCCAAATCAGACCCTGCCCCCACACCAACCCCTGCGCCAGCGCCTAAACCTGAACCTGCTCCGACACCTGAACCTACGCCCGAGCCTGACCCTGCGCCGCCTGCGGCCAGCGGGGACATCTACTCCGTGGCGGAGGCGGTGCAGGCGGGCAACGAATACGCGCAAGCGCAGTATGGCGTGACCATCGACACCACCATGACGACTGCCGATTCCAGCTACTTCCCCGGCACGGCGGACGGCGTGGCATGGCTGGCGGAGAATGGCGGACAGGCGGCACTGACCGCCGCCGTAAAGGGTAACGTGGACGCCACCTTCGCCTGTCTCGCCGCCATGGACGGCGCAGAGACGGTCAGCGCGTATGCGCGGTTCAACTGCACCGTCCGCTACGACGCGGCATCGGACGAATACATCGTGGTGGTGCTGTACGGATAAACCAACTGAATACCCGACCAGAAGATCGACAGCGTGAGCTGCCGGTCTTTTGCGTTGGGAGAAAGGACATTGCATGAAGAAAACCATTCCAAAGCTGCTGACACTGGTGTGCCTGCTGGCGGCGCTCATGGGGCTGTCCATCGTGACGGCCCACGCCGAGACCGTCACCGGCACCATCAGCGGCGGCAACGAGTATCGCTACCACGAGGACAAGACGCCGGTGTCCCAATGGGGTGCATTTACCAGCACGAAGCTGAAATATTTCACGCGGGACGATACCGGCGCAACAGTGCCCGCCTATTGCATGGAGCCGGCTGTGCGTTCGCCCCAGGGCGACGCCGAATACTCCTCCGTCAGCTGGAGCGGGCTGAGCTGGAACCAGCGGTACGCCGTGACGCTGGCCATGGCCTACGGCTATGGCGGCAACTACGGCTTCGATATGCACCCGGACTGTGCGCAGCTTGCGACGCAGGCCATCATCTGGGAGTTCGTCTGCGGCTACCGCGGCACGACGTACCCCTACACGCTGTATGACACCACCTGCAAGGAGCTGTTTCACTATGCCGGCGACGATGTGGCGGTGGCGTATGACATCATCATCGACCGCATCATGCAGCACGGCACGATCCCCAGCTTTGCGGTGCGGTATCGCAATCAGCTTTCGGACAGCAATGCTATCCAACTGACGTGGGACGGCAGCCAGTACACCGGGACGGCCACCGACACCAACGGCGTGCTGTCGCAGTATCGTTTTCGCGCCAACATCAGCGGTGTGACCATCAGCCAGCGGCGTAACGTGCTGACGGTCACGGCCACCAAGGAGGCCGGAGCGCAGCTGAACGGCTGCGTCAGCAGCGATTACGGCTACTCGCTGGACGTGGAGGGCACGGAGTCCGTGTTGCTGGAGCCCAGCAACGGCAGCAATTATCAGGCCTGCGCCGCGCTGACCACCCTGCCCGACCCCGTGTGGGCGTATGTGCATTTTAAGGTCAACATCGTGGAGGAGAAGGGTTCTCTCACCATCAACAAAGTGGACGCCGATACTGGTGCAGCACTTTCAGGCGTCACCTACCGGCTGTTTGACGCCAGCGGCAATAAAGTGGCCGACGTGACCACCGGCGCGGACGGCAGGGCGGTATTCAGCGACCTGCCGCTGGGCAGCTATTCCTATCAGGAGATCAGCGCGCCGGAGGGCTATGTGGTGGACAGCACCAGATACACGGCCACCATCTCCACATCGGCGCTGCACATCACCGAGCAGCGTACCAACGCACTGGCCAAGGGCAGCATCGAGATCCTGAAGGTAGACGCCGAAACCAGACAGCCGCTGGCCGGTGTGGTGTACCGGCTCTTCGACGCCAACGGCAGCAAGATCGCGGATGGCACCACCGACGGCAACGGCAAGGTGACCTTCTTCGACCTGAAGCCCGGAAAGTACGCTTATCAGGAGATCAGCACCGTAAGCGGCTATCTGCTGGACAACACCAAGTACGAATTCAGCCTGACCAGCGAAAATCTCCATGTAAAGGTCACTCGTGAGAACACGCCTACCAAGGGCAGTCTGACCATCCGCAAGATCGACGCCACAGGCGGGCCGCTTGCCGGGGCGGAGTTGTTGCTGGAGATGTCCACAGACGGTCAAAGCTGGGCAGAAATCGGCAAGTCCACCACTGACAGCACCGGCGCAGCCAAGTGGGACAATCTCAAGCTTGGGGCGAAGTACCGCGTCACCGAGGTCAAAGCACCCGCAGACTATACCCTGCTGCCCGAACCGGTATCGGTGGATGCACTGACGGCGGACGCGCCGGACATTACCGTGACCCTCTGCAACAATGCGGACTTTGTGCTGCCGTTTACGGGCGGTCGTGGCTTCGCTGCACCCATCCTGTTTGCGGCACTCATGCTGGGCATGGGTGTTTATTTTTGCAAAAAATCTGAATTCAAGAAGGAGAACAACTGAACATGAAAAAGATCCATCGCGTAGTGGCGCTGCTGCTGTCGGCGCTTATGGTCATCGGCCTGATGGCCACGGCGTTCGCCGCAACAGATTCTGCGCCGACCATCGACCCCGGCAAGAAAGCGTCCCTGAACATCTATAAGTACGACATCACCATGGCCAGCAAGGACGGCGCGTGGGACGCGGAATCCTATGTCAGCACCGGCCTGCATGATGATGCCGTTATCGACAAGCTGGCAAAATACGCCGTGCAGGGCGTGGAGTTTACCTACCTCCGCGTGGCCGACATCGCCATGAATAATGAGGTGGTGGACGGCCAGCGTCAGGTAGGCGTGCTGTACGGCTTTGACGGCGCGGACGCCGTGCTGTCCGCCATCGGCGTGACCGCCGCAGATGCCCACAAGAGCGAAAACGGCAAAAACTACTACACTTCCGATCTGCTGAACAACAAGCTGTCCGCTGCCCTGTCCGCCAATGCCACCACCGTGAAAAATGCGCTGGAAACGGATGTGAAGAGCGGCGTGGCTATGACGGAAACCGGTGCAGATGGTCACACCTCCGCGGAAAATCTTGAGCAGGGCCTGTATCTGGTGGTGGAGACCCGCGTTCCCGAGAATGTCACCAGCACCTGCAATCCCTTCTTCGTGTCTCTGCCCATGACCACCATTGACGGCGCGGCGTGGAATTACGATGTGACCGTTTACCCCAAGAATCAGACCGGCAATCCTGACCTCGAAAAGACCGTCCGTGAGAGTAAAAACTCCACCGGCAAGAACACCGGCAGCCTGACCGACATCAAGGACGGCTACGGGCATACTGCTACCGCATCCGTGGGCGACACGGTGGATTATCAGATCATTAGCACCCTGCCCACGATTACCTCCAAGGCTTCTTCTCTGAGCGAGTACACCTATGTGGACACGCTGAGCAAGGGCATCCGCTACAACAAGAACGATGTGGTCATCGAGTTCTTTAAGGACGCTGGCTGCACCGACAAAATCACTACCTGGGGCGAGGATTCCGGCAAGTTCACCGTGGCCTATGATGATGCACAGAACATTATGACCATCCGCATGACCGAGGCTGGTCTGAGCGAGATCAACGAGGCGGCCACCGTTTATACCGACAGCGTCAAGCGCGGTTATTCCGACTGCACCATGCGTATCACCTACGCTGCCACCCTGACCGCCGATGCCAAGATGGGAGATACCGACAACCCCAATGAGGTCGTGCTGACGTGGCGCAGAACGAATAACACCTACTTTGACACGCTGGAGGACTGCTGCCATGCCTACACCTACGGCGTGGATGTACTGAAGCAGTTTTCGGATGGCAAGGGCAGCGCACAGAATGTAAAGTTCCTGCTGCACAACGATACCGACGATTGTTACATCATTGCCGACCTGAAGGATGGCGTGTACTACGCCAAGGGCTTTGCCGCCAAGAAAGCGGACGCCACCACCTTCGTCCCCAACGTGCAGGGTCATGTGGTGGTGAAGGGGCTGGAGGATGACACTTACTCCCTGACTGAGACTGCCACCGACAAGGGCTACATTCTCCTCAAGGAAGCGGTCAAGATCGTCATCACCACTAAGGAAAACGGCGCTTGCGAGCAGTGCGGCGCCAAGCTGCTGACCGCCTCCGCCACCGTCAACGGCAAGGATGCCACCATGACGGATGGCAACGCCATCGTGCCGCTGACTGTGGTCAACAATCCCGGTTTCGACCTGCCCAAGACCGGCGGCTATGGTACGTGGATGTTCACTATTGGCGGAGTGGCTCTGCTGGGCGCGGCGGCGTTTATCGTGATCCGCAGCCGTAAGCACAAGAACGAGCAGTGAAGCGCTGGCTACTGGCGGCGGCTTGCGGTGTTGCGGCGTTGGGGCTGATGCTTTACCCATTGTTGGGAGACCTCTTGAATGAAAAGTATCATTCCAATGTGGAAACCACCTACACCGCAGTTATCGCGGACACCGATGACGCCGAGCTGACCGCCCAGCGTGAAGCCGCGCAGCAGTACAACGCCATGCTGTCCGGCGCGGCGACCATTACAGAGGGAGGGGCATCTGCCCCTCCCTTGCCGTATGCCCAGCAGCTTACGGTAGGCGGCGTCATGTGCTATGTGGACGTCCCAAAAATCGGCGTGTACCTGCCGGTGGAGCACGGCACGGCTGCGGAAACACTGGAGAGATCCGTGGGTCATGTGGTTGGCACGTCCCTGCCAATGGGCGGCGCAAGCACCCACGCGGTGCTGTCCGCCCACAGCGGCATGGCGTCCAGCAAGCTGTTCTCGGACATCGATCAGCTTGCGGAGGGCGACACGTTTTATATCCATGTGCTGGGCGAGGTGCTGGCGTATCAGGTGGACGCCGTCAACACGGTGCTGCCCACGGACACCAGTTTGCTGCAAATCGAGGGCGAAAAAGACTTGGTGACGCTGGTGACCTGCACGCCGTTTGGCGTCAATACCCACCGGCTGTTGGTAAGGGGCCACCGTGTGCCGTACACGCCGGAGCAAGAAGCAGTAGCTGCCGAAACGCAGAAAGCCGCATCCTCGTGGACACGGCACTACCTGACAGGCTTGGCTATCGGTCTCGGTGTAGTGGCGGTGGTCAGCGGCGGGTATTTCATCGTGAAACGGAGAAAACGCCATGCGTAAGACATCCCTTGTACTGGCGGTACTGTTGGCCGTGGCGGGCATATGTGTGATGCTGTGGCCGGTGGTCACGGGGAACAGACTCCAAAGCAGTGCCGCAACTGCTGTGCAGGAGTTTTTAGCCGAGCGTAATGAGCCAGGGCAGCAATACCCCGAACTGCTGGCGGCTCTACAGGAGTACAACCGGCAGCTTTACACAGAAAAGCAGTGCAACCTCACCGACCTCGAAGCCTGCGAGACACCCGCCGCCGACTTGACTGCCTACGGCATCGAGGATGAGATCATAGGCGTCTTAGAGATACCCGCTATGGAGCTGACCATGCCGGTCTATCTGGGCGCGTCCGACGCTCACCTCGCCGCAGGCGCGGCGGTGCTTGGCAACACCTCCGCGCCCATCGGTGGGGATAACACCAACTGCGTCATTGCCGGCCACCGGGGATGGCGCGGTGCGGACTACTTCCGCCACATCGACCGCTTGCAGGCGGGCGATACTGTTAAGCTGACAAATCTATGGGAGACGCTGACCTACACGGTGGCTGACATTCAGATCATCCAGCCCCACGAGGTGGACAAGATCAAAATCCAACCGAACCGCGATCTGCTGACGCTGCTGACCTGCCACCCCTACGCCAGCGGCGGAAAGCAACGGTATGTGGCGGTGTGCGAAAGACTACAAGATTAAGGAGAAAAACACTATGAAAAAAGCGATTTGCATCATCGCGGCAGTGATTGCCGCCGCCGTGTTTTTTGCGGCAAGGCGTACCAGACCCTGTGGCCGCAGAGAGTGCCGCCGCTGACAGACAAACAACGATAACAAAGGGACCGCTCACCGAAAAGGGGCAGCGGTCCCTCTGTTTGCGCCCTTTTCGGTGAGCGGCCACCGGAAAGGAGCATGACAGTGACAAACGAAACCATCGCCAGATATCTGGAGAACGGATATAAGGGGCGAAAAAACGCCGTTAGCAGCCGGGAGCTGGAACGGACGCTGGCCATCAGCGGCAACGAGCTGCGGAAGCGGGTAAATCGCCTGCGCCGGGATACCGTTCCCATCGCGGCAGACCAGCGGGGCTACTATTACGCGGAGACCGCCGCCGAAGTCTATGACACCATCCGCACCTTGGAGAAGATGCGCAAGGGACTGGACGCCGCCATCAGCGGCTTGGAGCGTGCGCTGGAGAAATTCGGGGAATGAAGGAGCGCACGAAAAAGCTCATCCCATGGGTGGGCGGCAAGGCGCAGCTCATGTGGGCCATTCAGATGCTGCTGCCCACCCGCTATCAAACGCTGGTGGATGTGTTCGGCGGCAGCGGCATCATCACGCTGAACACCGCCGTGCCGAAGGGCTGCCTGCAGATCTACAACGACCTGAACCACGACCTGTATAACCTGTTTTTCTGCGTGAAGTGCCGCCCGCTGGAGCTGGTGCGGGAATTGGAATTTCTCCCCGTCAATGCCCATGATGAGTTTGATGTGCTGCTGCGGTTCCTCCAGGGTGAGGACTTCACCGCGGAGTATATGCAGAAGCAGCTGGAGCTGGCGGAGGTCATGCTCCCGGCATCGCAGGCGGCGGAGGTCAAGGGGCTGCTGCTGAAGCGCGCGGCGCTGGGAGATGTGCGCCGCGCGGCGGCGTTCTATAAATTGCAGCGTTACAGTTATAACGGCAGCGGCGGCAGCTATGGCACGGCATCCTGCGACATCCGGCGCTTTTTCCACGAGATCTGGGAGTGTTCCCGTCGATTGAAGGATGTGGCGCTGGAAAACCGTGATTTTGAGAGCATCATCGCCGCCCGCAACGATCCCCAGACTGTGATCTACTGCGACCCGCCCTACTATGAGGCGGAGTGCTACACGGTGGAGTTTCCCCGCAGTGACCACCAGCGGCTCCATGACGCGCTGGCGGCGCATAAGGGATTCGCCATGGTGTCCTATAACAACTGCGCATATATCCGCGAGCTGTACGATGACTTCTTTATCTACGAGGTGGAGCGCCCCAACAGCCAGTCCAAGAAGAAAAACGATACCTACGCGGAATACATCATGACCAACTACGATCCCCGGATCTTCGCGCCGCAGATGACGCTCTTTGACGATTATGACAGCAACGGAAAAGCCTGCCGGTTGGTGCATATCCCCCACCGGCCTTTACATGAAATAGGAGGACAATGAACGTGAAAAACGAAATGACACTGGATCAGCGCGGGCTGACCATCCCCGCGGAAGAACTGGCAGAGCACGGCTTGGACGGCGCAGACCTGTCCGCGCAGATGACGCGAAGCCTGATCCTGCTGATGCCCCAGAAGATAACGGCGGAGCAGATGGTGGACGCGCTGGCGGGACTGTGCGAAGCGGCTTCACAGCTTGTGGAGGTGCTGACGGCTGTGTGCCATGCGCCGTGCATCGCGGAATGCGACAGGGATGACGAGGATTTTGACTTGGACGCGGTGCCGGACGATGTGCTGATCCTGCTGCTGAACTGCGGCTGCTGTCCGGCACAGCTGGCGCACCATCTGGCGGAGGGAGATGTGATCTATGCCGTTGAATGAGGGGATGTATCCCTACACGGCCAAGGAAGCGCGAGAACGGGGCGAGCTGGAGCTGTGGCGCGCCAACTTCCGCGCCAACTGCGCCTGCGCCGGGGCCATAGAGCTGGCGATTCGACGGGATTTTGATGGGATGCACCTGAAGGACGGCTGCGCCAAAAGCGTTATCGACCAATACGGCTACAAACGGGTGGGCTTCGTGCTGGCCAATACCCTGCAGGAGCATGCCTATGACGGGCGGTATCACGAGGTCAACAAGCAGTGGAGCCGAAGGATATTCATCCCCTCCGACGGCGGACACCGCCTGACCTTCGTGGCGAACAGCCATCCCGCCGTGCTGGACGGCTTTGTCAGCGACTACCGCGGAGAGCTGGCGCGGCTGCACCTGTTTGGCACGGAGCATTGCCTGCCAGATACCGGAGAGCAGGACTTCACCGGCAAGGTGCTGGTGCTGTCACCGGACACACTGCGGGAGGACTGCTGGCAGCCGGAGAACCAGCTCTGGCTGGCCCATAGCGGCTTTGGCTGCCTGCCCCACGCCCGTGGGAGGTCTGTACTCTGCACCTGTCTCGTGGATGGCGAAACGACCCGCTGGAATCGCAGTGAGTTCGTAGGCGTTATCCGGGACGAGTGCATTCCGGATTGGGCGGCAGAGAAGCTGGCGCAGCTGCGGCAGGAGCAGACGGAGATGACACAGGAAATGACGATGTGAAGGAGGAATGACGATGAAAACGGTAAAACGCGCCGCAGTGCTGCTGGGTGTAACAGCGCTGCTGTGCTGGCTGTTCTCCGTGGCGGCCTATGCCACCGGCACCGGCGATGTGGCCAGCGCGGTGGAGGGTACATGGCAGACGGCATCCGGGCAGATCAAGACGGTGGTGAACAACGTGGTATTCCCTGCCATCGACCTGATCTTGGCGGTGTTTTTCTTTGTGAAGGTGGGTACAAGCTATTTTGACTATCGGAAAACAGGACAGTTTGAATGGACGGCTCCCGCCATCCTGTTCGCCTGTCTGGTATTCACCCTCACCGCGCCGCTGTATGTGTGGGACATTGTAGGGGTGTGAGGTGATAACCTTCTACGAACAGGAGCTTCGGAAAATCGTTGGGAGCTGCTATCCCGATGCCACCTATGTGGACAGAGCCTGCTATGTGCGTCTGGGTGAGATGAACCGGGCAAAGATCCAATTCGTCACAGGCATGATCGGCAGTCAGTACAATGCCCTGCAGATCACGATCCTCAACCGCAGCGAGGGACAGGTGGACACCCTGCGCCTTCGCTTCTCAGACCTGCTGGGGCTGAAGATGACCGCCAATCACAACTTTCGAAACGGCGTGGAGCCGCACATCTGGGATGACTCCGGGAGAGTAGACTGGTATGTGTATCATCCTACCCGGCAGGACTATGAGGTGCTGTCCACTGCGGTGTCTGACTATCTGGAGGTGTTTCAGGATATGGCCGACCAAGCGTGGGAACAGACGATGTGAAGAAGAAAGCGTGATACCCCAAGTTTAGCAGTCCTTCTTGACGTGCAGGAATAATTCGTTTATAATAAAGGCATAATTAAGCAATGAGAGGAGCTGAGTAAAATGATGATTCGTTCGGCAACTTCCCTGCGCAACGGGTATGACGAAATGGTTCGGCTGGCGAAGGAAAAACAGGAGCCAATCTATTTGACACGGAACGGCGACGGCGAGATGGTTTTTGTCCCGATGGATCTCTGGGAGAAGCGGGAGAAAGAGCTTGACCTTCTGTATATGCTGCTGCAGCGGGAACAATCCCGATTGGCGGGAGCAAAAACCTCCTCTATGGACGATATGGAGCGCCTGACGCAGGAGGTCTTGGATGCGGATTGAATGGCTGTATGAAGCGAAACTGGAATACAGGGATTTGCTGCTGTATCATAAAAACACAGTCGGTACGCAATCTGCGGAAAAATTTGCCAAAATGATATTGTCTTCGGTAAGGAAGCTGGAAACCTTTCCCCAGTTAGGCGTTTTAAAAGAGACCCAACTGCTGGGACGGTATGGCTTTCGGGCATTATTCATTGGGAAGTATGTCTGTATCTACCGCATTGTGGAGGAATCTGTATTGATTTACCATATTGCCGATGCCAGAACCAACTATATGTACCATATTTTCGGCATCAAGGGAGAACATAACAATTAAATATCCACTGGAAAGCACTCTGCTGCGGCAGGGTGCTTTTTTAGTTGCGGGAGGTGAAGTAAAATATTTATCTGGGATTTTGTAGCCGAAACGGTTCTGGGCCAGATCGTGGACTGGTTCTACGGTCAGATCGTGGGCTTTCTCGGCAACTTTTTCGCGGAGATGGGCAGCATGGGCGCGGAGCTCTTTGACATGAGCTGGGTACAGAGCGTGGTGCTGTTCTTCTCCTATTTGGGCTGGGCGCTGTACGCCGTAGGACTGGTGGTGTCCTGTTTTGAGACCGGCGTGGAATACTCCGCAGGGCGGGGCAACGTAAAAGAGACGGCTTTGAACGCCATGAAAGGCTTTCTGGCCGTCTCCCTTTTTACCCAGGTGCCGGTGAAGCTGTACGCGCTGGCGGTGTCGCTGCAGGCGGATCTGACCGCAGGCATCACCGGCTATGGCGCACGCAGCATAGGAGATGTGGCAAAGGAAGCACTGGTAGACTTTGACGCCGTGGAGAGCCTGACGGCAGGCGCGTCTATCGCACTGCGGGGCTTCGGGCCGGTGACCAGCGGACTGATGGTTATCTTCTGCCTTGCACTTATGGCCTACGCGGTCATCAAGGTGTTCTTCGCTAATCTCAAGCGCGGCGGCATCCTGCTCATCCAAATCGCCGTGGGGAGCCTGTATATGTTCAGCGTACCGCGAGGCTATGGGGACGGCTTCATCCAGTGGTGCAAGCAGGTCATCGGCCTATGCCTGACGGCATTTTTGCAGGCGACCATCCTTGTGGCAGGGTTGATGGTATTCAAGGATCATGCCCTGCTGGGGCTTGGCTTGATGCTCTCGGCCGGAGAGATCCCCCGTATCGCAGGGGCATTTGGCTTGGACACCACCACAAAAGCCAACATCATGTCTGCCGTGTATACCGCCCAAAGTGCGGTGAATATGACCCGCACGGTGGTGGCGGCGGTAAAATGAATAGTGAGTGTGTGCTGACGATGGGGAGCCTATTTGATGGCATCGGCGGGTTTCCTTTGGCTGCCATCCGCAGCGGCATTACGCCGGTGTGGGCATCGGAGATCGAAGCCTTCCCTATCGAGGTCACAAAGCTGCGATTTCCCTACATGATCCATGTGGGCGACATTACGAAACTGAACGGCGCGGAACTGCCGCCTGTGGATATCATCTGCGGCGGCAGTCCGTGCCAGGACCTGTCCGTGGCCGGAGCGAGAGCCGGATTAGCCGGCGCACGCTCCGGCCTTTTTATGGAGCAGGTCAGGCTGGTAAAGGAGATGAGATATGCAGACCAATTACGAGGCAGAGCAGATATCCATGTACGACCTCGATACTTATTGTGGGAGAACGTACCCGGAGCCTTTTCCAGCGGAACGCCCAAGGGCGAAGATTTCCGGATCGTCCTCGAAGAAATTGTCCGAGTTAAGTGCGATTCCGTTCATGTCCCTGGACCTTACCCATGGTCATGGCAATCTGCTGGGCGAATCCTATTGGGAGATGATTTCTCCTTGGCGTGGCGGTGCCTCGACGCTCAATACTGGGGTGTCGCCCAGCGACGCAAAAGGATCTTCCTTGTCGCAGATCTTGGAACCCCATCCTCAGCGCAAATACTATTTGAGCCGGAAAGCCTGCATGGGCATCCTGCGCCGAGCATCTGAACGCGGCAAGGAATTGCCGAAAAAGCTGGCGCGTGCACTGAAGATACAGGCAGGACTTATGCGGCCGGATGGTCAGCCTACTGGGTTGGATGCTTATCACATCAACCAGCGGGACGAGGGCATTGATCTGCACGGCGTGTCCGGCGCGCTGATGGCAACCACCAATATGCAAATGCAAACTTTTGTGACGCAGCCGGATGAGGTTGAAATTACAGCTTTTGCCGCCAATCAGCGGGACGAAGTCCGCGACCTCCACGATGTGGCGGGTGCGTTAGGCGCACAGCCGGGAATGAAACAGCAGACCTTTGTAGCCGCTGGCTTTTCTGCCGGTGCCGGAGCGTCTGCCGGAAGCATCGGCTACGGCGAGGAGTTGGCTCCTACGCTGAAAGGCTCGGCAAGTGGGAACTGTATGCCGTCTGTCCTGTGTCTCAACGATCAGGGCGGAAATGTCATGGAATGCTCGGAGAATGTGTCCGGTACGCTGCGGGCGCAGGAGCATGGACATCAGCCGCTTGTATATGAAAATCACGGCATCGACAGCCGCTACACCGGCCCGCACAAGGTAGCGCCCACGATGTCAGCCCGTTACGGCACAGGCTTTTCTGAACCTCGTGCACACGATACAGATTCACACGATTGACAATGCAGAG
>OIXH01003092.1_pt1 | contig 15381 bp, 10 predicted proteins | sample 1587741 | NCBI WGS metagenome assembly OIXH01 (sample SAMEA3888916, study PRJEB22519) | human gut metagenome | biome: human gut; feature: human-associated habitat; material: faeces | place: Denmark | collected 2011 | reverse complement strand
ACTAAAAGAATCGATCGTTTAGACTAGTCGTTTTTAATGGCAAACGACGATTTTCAATTAGTCTAACAAGTTGATTATCTTAATAAACACTAGTATTAATATTAATTTATTTATTATGAACAAAAAGATTTCTACGCTTCTTGCCGGTGTAATGCTGGCATCTGCGTTCTCTGTCAATGCTGCGATGGAGAATGGCAAATCTTATTTGCTGAAGAGCGGAAGTAGTTATTTGTCCGCTGAGACAGATAAGACTTCTGCTGATTATGGCAAACTTGTGTACGGCTCACTTAACACTAGCGATTTGAATGAAGTTGTTGCCGGTACTTGGAAAGTTTCAACAAAGACTACTTCTGGAGCTGTTGTCTACACCTTCGTAAATAAGGTGACAGGAATGACATTGGCTGTTGATCCTACTTTGGCGAAAACCGCGACCAACGGTCTTTCTGGTGATGTGACATTAGGCAGTGGTACGGTTTCTGAATGGGCATTCGATGCTAGTAACCACATGTATTCTTACTTCAAATCGGACTCAATCGTTTTCTTTGATAATACGGGTGCCCTGAACAAAGGTAAGATTGCGGACTTGTCTGCTGCTTTGGCTGTTACAGAAGATGTAATAAGCACTCCTATTCCAATAAGTGCAGATGATTTAAATACATTGATGTGGTCTGTTGATTCTAAAGACAATTATTTTGCGTTGAATATGGACCCTGAAGTGTCAAAAGGCAAGGCGAATCATTTGACAGCGACAGGACTTCAAGCGGTTAGTGCTGGTAGTGGTTATGTTCAATTGAAAGCTAAGGACAAAAAGGCGGATGACAAACAATTGTATGTAGTTGTCGATACGGCTTATTATGAAGGAACTGAGACTAGCGGTCAGTTGTTGAAATATACCTATGACGTATTAAACGCAGACAATCGCTTGACTGGTTCTTATAAGTTCAAGTTCACTTATAATGTGAAAGAAGACAAACTCTATGTTCAAGTAGCGGAAGTTGCGGATAAATTAGTGAAAGCATCGGGTCAAACTGACGAGCAGTTTGCGAAGGATATCAAAGACAATAATAATAATTCTTATTGGTCTAATCAAGGAAAAACTGTAACGACAAGATCTGACAAGTACATCTACATGGCTAAATTGGACGGTACGAATGTGTTGACACTGAATACGAATGAGACGGATGGTGGTACTCCTACCTTTGCTTCACAGAATATTACGGTTAAGACTTCTGCTGACTATAGTAGCCTTACATTAACTACGATTCCTTCTGGTGTATACTTGATCCAGTATAAGGCTGGTGGTTCTTACAATACAGAAAAGGTAGGTTCTTATGTATTCGCTAATTTGGCTGGTTATTTCGGTTGGGCTGCTCAAGCTCGTAACCAAGAGTTCAAGCATATGCCGGCTGCTCAATGGGTAGTAGAGAAGAAAGGTACATCTTCTATTGCGCCGATCTCAATTACGAACCGTGAGTTCTCTGATGATAGCTATAAGACTTCTTATCAAATTCCTTCTGATATGCAATTATTCGCAGTAGAGGGTAGTGCTAATGAGGTATTCTATTTTAATGGAAACCAAAAGGATACGGTTAGCTTTATTAAAGTTGACGAGGATCTTGTAAAGGATGCTAAACTGGGATATAAGTATGTATCAGAAAATGAAGCTAAGGTTCAAACTTATCTGTTTAACTATTTGCATGGATTGGCATTAGATAAATATCTTAATGTTCCGTCAGGGAAGGATTCTATTGTACGTGTAGATGAGACTGGAGCTAAAGCAAGTTTCCGCTTACAAGTGGTTGTTAAAGACGATAAGTATGGTTATGGCGATGGTTTGGTAAGAAATGTTTACCGTATCACGGACGGAAAAGGCCGTTATTTGACTTATGACGGGACAACGAAGAAGTATATGATGAAGACTTATCCTACTGATTATTTCTTGAAAGAGAATAATGATATCGAAGGAAAAGAATATTATACTTTGGTTGAGGCTAATTTGCTTAATACATCTATGACACAGGCGCAAGCACAGGCATGGTATCCAGAATGGTGTAAGGGTATGGCTGTCGCAGATGCAATGACTATCGAGGAGCAATATACTCCGGAGGGAGGATCTGCTACTTATGTGACTGTTGGCGGAACCTCTTATTTGGCTTATCCGGGTTCTTCTGATATTGTTGCTGTAGCGATGTATGATAAAGACGGCCAACGATTGGTAGATGATAATAGTAAGGTAGACTACTATACTTATCAGAATGTTAATGGTAAGATTGCGTTGAAGAAAGTAGGAGCTGCTCAATATGCCTCTAGAAATTACGCTTCAGTGAAGGTCTCTGTTGACGACAATACGTTGGATTTGACTCGTGGCTCTTTGGATGATAAATTCGATAGCAATCAAGAGATTCGTACATCTGCTTTTGCCGTAGCAATGGATGATTCTCCTTTGTATCGTCGCTTCAACAACGCCGCTCTAGGTGAGAATGTAAATGACGGTCCTGATAGCTTGACATTCGTTGAGAGCGTTCGTAATGAGTACTTAATGGATGAGTGGAACCCGAACTTGACTACGGAAACTGTTGATTACGCTGGTATCTGGAATAAGGATAAGGCTGAGGGTAAATTAGCGTTCCGTATTGATACGGCTTGGTTGAATCGTGGTCTTGGAAATATCAAACCTCAATATTTGATCTCCGTGGCTCGTGACGACCAAGAGGGTGTTGAGACAGTTCCTTGTACAGAGGCTGGTCCTCACGTTGACGCTAACGGTAACATTACAACAGATCCTTCTAAGTGTGTTCATGCTCAACATGGTCGTGCTGGCTTCGCTTATGGCAAATACTTGGTTAACTTCTCAGACTCTGCCCAAGCGTTCATCGATAGAGAGGCTAAGGTTAATCCTTATATGTTCACAACGAATTCTAGTGCTAATAGCAGCTATACCCGTGTAGGTTTTGTTAAGGCTATCCATGCTGGTGACAGCTTGTTCGTATTGACAAATGGTTTCGAGAATGTAGAACCGGCTAAGTTAGATACGGCGACAATCATCGCTAACTATAAGAAAGCTAAGCTGGAAAACTTCATCGTAGACTTGGTTGGTGACAAACATAAGAATGTAACTTGGTCATTCCGTTATATTAACCCGGATAAGGCTGGTGCCGTAACAGAAGAAGGTGCAGAGAACGCATTCTTGTTCGAGTCTAATGTTTATGGCGAGAAAGATCAAAATTATAGAACCGTAAATGGTGACGCTGATCGTGCTATCGCTCCGACATATGCTGCCGCATGGTTGAAAATGCATAATGGTTGTTTGGTACTGACAGATATCAATTCACAGTTCTCTTCCGCAAAGACCAATGGTGATGGCGCATTAATCTTTAATGTCGCTCAGAAGGATGAAGAAGATATGGTTACATCTAATGATAACATCAACAATGTTGAAGGTGTATCTGTAGTAGCTGGTAATGGTACTGTAACTATCCAAGGCGCCGCTGGTAAATCAGTAGTTATTTCTAACATCTTAGGTAAGGTAGTCGCTGAGACGGTTCTTACATCTGATAACGCAACAATTACCGTACCTGCCGGTATCGTAGCTGTAGCTGTTGATGGTGAGGAAGCTGTTAAAGTGGTTGTTAAATAATTAAACAAATAGATAGGTCAAGAGATGGGGATTCCCCCATCTCTTCCTTTAAGAAGATATTTATAATTCTGAAATTCCCGTGTGGAGATAGATTCTTCAAGTACACCGCGATGGTAGAACATGCGGGAGTATTAATACTAAAGTAATAAATTAAAAGCTCAGGTCACGAGAACTTCTGTGAAGAAATGTCGTGACCTTTTTTTGTACTCTTAAATCTCGTGCTATGCTTATATCTACTCAAGAAACATTGATCTATAAATCAATTAGTCCGGAAGACATTTATTGTTATACTCCCGGAATCACCGTGACTTCGACGGGACGCTTGGTCGTGACTTTCGACTTGGGCGGCAAGGGGGTAAAAGAAATCTATGCTTCTTCGCAGCTGTATACGGAAAGGACAAGACGGTTAGGTATCGGTAAGATTTTTGTATCGGACGACCAAGGCGCTAGTTGGTGTTTTATCTCGGATTTTAATTTTTGGCATGCCCGCCCTTTTTGTATAGGGGAAAAGATATATATCATAGGAAACGCAGGCGATTTATGTATTATATGCTCGGAAGATGATGGGAATACGTGGAGCGTTCCCTCGTTTCTCTCCCAAGGTGAGAAATGGCATTCTTCTGCCTGTAATGTTCTTTTCGCTAACGAGCGGGTTTACTTGGCGATGGAACAGCGTTTTTATAACTCGGAGATAGAAGGCTGGAATGTGGCGGGTTTGAGCCCTACCTTGCTATCTTGCTATATTCACGATGATTTACTGGATGCGTCTTCTTGGCGACGTTCCGATCCTTTTGTTTTCAGGGATAAAGTACATTTCCCGGAAGGGGTTGGCATTCCTTTTTACGAGTCATTGACCAATAAGCCGCTAGAATTGGCTCCCGGTCGTTTTAATGCGCCCACTGGATGGCTGGAGGCTCAAGTGGTTCAAATAAAGGATAAACATCATATTTGGTATGATCCGGAAGGGAAAACGTTCCATATGTTTCTTCGTGCGCATACCGGAGGGATTGGATACGCTTGTTTATTAAAAGTGAGGGAAGATAAGAACGGCCAGATGGTAACCGGCTTTCAAGAGACTCCTTCCGGACAGACCTTGCTTTTCTTGCCCTTTCCCGGTGGCCATTTGAAATTCTTTATAGTGTATGATGAGATATCCCGGTTGTATTGGATGGCATCCAATCAATCTTTCGATTCTATGCGGACGATAAGCTCATTACCTGAGACTTCCCGGTATGGACTCCCGAATAATGAGAGGCATCGTTTACAATTATTATTCTCGAAGAATTGTGTGGACTGGTGTATGGCTGGGATGATCGCTTGCCAAGGGAATGAATTATATTCAAGAAATTATCCTTCGTTATGTATCGTAGGTGAGGATATGCACGTGGTTTGCCGTGCGGCGGATGATCATACAAAGGACCCTCAATACTCTGATTGTATTACATATTATAAAATTAAACGGTTTAGAATGTTAATCTATTAAATGAAGTGATTATGGAAAAAGTACTGATTGTAATACCGGCTCGATATGGTTCAAGCCGGTTGCCGGGTAAGCCTTTGGTTAAGATTAAAGGTATAGAGATGATAAAACGGGTCTCGGATATAGCGGATTTTGTATGTCGCAAAAATGAGTCTTGTTCTTATTTGGTAGCTACGGATGATGAGCGCATCGTCTTGTTTTGCGAATCCCGGGAGATTCCGGTGATGATGACTTCCACGAATTGTAAAAGTGGTACGGAACGTTGCTATGAGGCGGTAAGGAAACAGGACACCAATCCCGGACTGATAATAAATCTGCAAGGCGATAATCCCACGTGTCCTCCTTGGATATTGCAAGATCTGATCGATACATGGAGAAAGGAGAAGGCGGATGTCCTTACCGCCTCGGTCTTGTTGGGATGGAGCGAATACGATCAATTACTGGCGATGAAAAAGGAAACCCCTTATTCCGGCACGACGGTATTGGTGGATCGGCTGGGATATGCCTTAGCTTTCTCGAAACAAACCATACCCGCTATCCGTAAGGAGGATCAGGCTAGGGATCTTTTGCCTAAAAGCCCTGTCAGGCGGCATGTGGGTTTATATGCGTATAGCGGTCGAGCCTTCGAGTCTTATTTCTCATTACCTCCGTCTGTGTATGAACGCTCTTATATAGAAGGATTGGAACAGATGCGTTTCTTAGAGAATGGCATCAAAATGAGGGTCGTAGACGTTGATTATCGGGGACGTGAGACAACAAGCGGGGTTGATTCCCCGGAAGATGTCAAACGGGTTGAGGAAATACTTGAGAAATATGGAGAGTTCGATCTTTCGTGACTTAGATGGAATCGTAGATTCTATTTTATTTCCTTACCATACTTTGGAGGAAGTTCTACCTCCTGGCTGTGAGGCTGGTCCGGTATGGATGGAATTTGCCTGTTGGGTAGACAGCCAAAAGGTGGATATACGGGCATCGGAATCACCCTTATTCTTGAATATATGTGGTATACCCGCATCCGGTAAATCGTATTGGGCGGAGAAATGGCTATCAGAGAATGGACCTTGTTTGCATATCGCTTTCGACGCTATCATGGAGGCATTATCCGGGTATCAAGCGGATTACTCGCTAGATAGGGAGAATGCGTTCTTACGTTGGGAACTTCCTGCTCGTTTTTTAGGTTACCGTCTTCTTTTGTTGGGATTGAGGAATGGGTGGCCTATTTTATTTGAACATAGTAATGCATTGAGAGAACATGTGGATTTGTATAAGAAGATAAAGAGTCTTGGATATCGGATTCATATGGTGTGCATCGATGCGACACCAGAAATGGTTATCAAAAGATTGGCTCGGAGGAATCGTTTTTTCCCGGAGGAGCAAGTAAAAAAACGTTGGGATTGCTTGATAGATTTGTTACCTGAATATCAAAAAATAGTAGATGACTTTAAATTAATACAACCATGGAAAAATGTAGAAAACTTGTGATCGTACGGCATGGTAATACGTTTCGTGCGGGAGAGACTCCGACTCGGGTTGGAGCTAGAACTGATTTGCCTCTGGTAGAGGAGGAACGAGCTAGATCTGCGGGACGTTATTTACGTGAAAAGGGGATTGTGATTGACAAGGTGATTTCGGCCCCCTTAAAACGTACATTGGAGACCGCTAACTATATCTTGGAGGAAATGAATGTGGATTTGCCTATCATTCAAGACTTACGTCTTAAAGAGATTGATTATGGGCCGGATGAGAATATGGTAGAAGATCATGTAATAAAACGTTTGGGATCTCTCTATTTAGAAAAGGAGGGAATGGAGCGGAAAGACCTAACAGAAGATCGGATCGTGGAGAGGGGACTTTCCGTGATCGCCCAATGGAATGAGAAGGCCGTGGTACCGTTAGGATGGAACGTAGATGTAGAGAAACTGATAAGCGGTTGGCTGGATTTGGCGGCTAGTATACCTGATGGTGAGACTTGGCTGCTAGTATCTTCCAATGGAGTGATGCGTTTCTCCCCCTATATTCTGGGGAATTATGAGGATTTCTGTGCGACTCATGATATTAAGGTTCCGACAGGTGGGGTTTGTATATTCGATTGTGTGGGTGATCATTGGAGGTGTACGGATTGGGGAATAAAGGCTTATAAACTTTTTAAATGATAAATCATGGAAGATATATGGAATATAACAGCTTTGGTAGTTAGTGTATTAAGTGTGCTTTTGTCTCTTTATGCTTTAAGACAGGCTACCACTAAAAATACCTCGGATATGTATCTGTTCTTTATCTCGCAATATGCGAAGGAGGACATGAAATTGGCTTTACGTAAATTGAAAGATATAAAGCGGGGGGTATATCGGTTGGAACAATGGGAGAGTGATATGAAAAATAATTTGCCGAAAGCCTTTGAGTATGACGAGGCGAGACGTTTGGTGAAATATTTTTATGATACTTTAGCCTATATGAAGTTGGAGAAACTAATAGAGGCTCGTTTTGTAAGATTGATTTGCTTGAAGAAAGGGGCATGGCTTTATCTGGACACAGTCGAAGCCATGGAAAAATTTTTTGACAGTGGCTATGATAAAAAGCCATATGCGGTTATTCGGGATGTATGCGAAAATTTACGAAAGGAAGGGTGTTGTCCTCCTTAGTTCATTATTTTCGGCTTTTGGTGATTTAATAAAGCCTTGATCGAAGAAACGATCGGGGCTTTTATATTTATTTCTTAATTTGCCATGACAATATTCCGCAAGTCGAAACCGAATTGAATATACTCATCCTCAGTGATTTGCCTCTCTGTTGTCAGGATGATTAACGCATGCCCTCGATAGTTGTTTCTGTAAGGGGGATGGAAATGGTTGTAACGGTTTTCGAAGAAGCCGCATTTTTTATAGAACTTTAATCGCTTGGAGGAAATTTCATCCGTAATAGGATCGATCTCTAATAAGATGATCTTATTCAGGCGTTTATTAAAATCCTCCAGCAATAAACCGCCGTATCCTTGTCCCCTAAAGTTCTCATGAATGGCGAAATGTTCGATATATACATAGGTGCTAAAATCCCAGTATGAGATAAAGAGGTTATCTTTCAGATAAACCACTAGATGATAGTTGGGAGATTGGAAGGCCTGTTCTTGTTGTTCTTCTGTTCGTTGCTCAAATAGAGGGAAACTTGCCGTATATATTTGCTCAAAGGTAGGATAGAGAGGATCTTGCTTTCGCGTTATTTCTAGTATGTCCATATGACTTCGCTTTATTTTTGATGCGAAGATAATAATCTAAAAACATTGTCATGTCATATTAAAGCTTTATTTTTGGATGATCTTATAATTAAGATATTGTATACGATGATAGCGTGGTTTCGTTATATATGTTTAATTGTTAGCCTTATAATCACTATGCCGGAATTACTTTCGGCACAACGTCTGGTTTCTCAACGTCAAGAGGATGTGGAGGCCGGTCTTTTATATAACGAGAGCGTCTACATCCTATCTAATTATTCTTGTCTATCCTCCAATTCCCCGGAAAAACTTTCTTTGGACGAGTTGTTGCGGAAGCAGATCGAAGGCTTTTATTTCTATTTGAAGCGGGATACGGAGACAAATGTATTGTTACTAAGGAAACCTGATGGTACGTTTACCCCTTTTAGTGAGTCATTGGAAGCCATTAAGACGGCCTTGGATGCGGACTCCACTAAGGTTATGACGCTTTTCCTTGATTTCTATGTAGAGACGGAGCTGGAATCCTCTTTTAAGGAAATAGGCTTGATGGAGTATGTACTTGAGTATGATACGAAAAACGGATGGCCATCCCTGAAGGATATGTTGAGTTCCGGAAAGCGACTGGTCGTTTTCGAGGTTCAGAAACATTTGAACAGTCCTTCATGGTTGCATAATATGAGGGATTTCGTGGAGCATACGGACGCTGATTGGGGCAACCAACCGGAAGGGGTTGAGAGTTTTGATGAGCGGCTGAAAAAGAATTTGTCTTTATTTACCGGATATAAGTTCTTGGAGACTTCCCGGGGGAATAGCAATGATATCTCGGCTTTAGCCCGGCAGACGCCCTATTTAATTGAATCGTTTAAAAGAGCGTGGATCCGGGATGGAAGGGTTCCCAATTTTATCTTGGTAGATAAGTATTACGCGTGGTTGGATGTCTCGTTGGTTACTTTTCGGAATTTCGATATCATCTACGGTGCGGTTACGAATAACAATGAGCTGCTTAACTACGTGAATTGGGATGGGATGTCTAATTATACGACGGGTAAATATTGCTTTCCGCTAGAGCCCGGGGCCGAGTTGATGCTTTCCCCGATCTCTCCGGGCTATAGGATAGAGCCGGCTACGGTTTATGTCTCCGGTACCCAAAGGAAGGCTTTCGCTAGCGATTTTAAGGCTAGACCTTTGCGGATTGACGAGGATATAGAGATTTATTTACCGTTTGAGGGCGATGAGAAAGATGGTTCGTCCAATCATAATCTCACGGTATCTAGGAATGTCGAGTTTATTCAGGACCCTATACGGGGACAGGTCGCTTCCTTGGAGAATCAGGCCCGTGTGGATTTACCGACCGCTTCGGAACTTCATATGCGGGATCATGATTTCACTGTCGGCGTTTGGTTGAAAATACCTAAGTACCTGCCGGAGAAGGAGGATTATTGTATTCTGGGAGCTAAGAACAGTACTTATCAACAAGCGTTGCATCTGTTGATACGGAACCGGAAACCGTATATGGGATTCTTTAACAACGATCTGGTTGGTAACACGGAGATCGAGCCGGGCAAATGGTACAATGTCGTATGGCGGTATAATAAAAGGAATGGGGAGCAGGCTATATTCGTGAATGGAAAACTGGACGCGATCTCTTTTGATCGTCCGGCTTATCTGGGTAGTGATAGCTTATATGTCGGTTTCGTGAATTTCAGCCAGTCCTCGAACTTCGTGGGTGTGCTGGATAATCTTTGTATTTGGTCTCGTGTGTTGAGCGATAAGGAGATATTGGGATTGAGCAACCAGTTATTAGATTTACATATATCGAATGCGATTACTTGGTTGGATATCCTTGGAATTGGGTTGATTTTGATGGCTCTGGTCTCGATAGCTTATCTAGGCTATCGGAAGGTGAAAGAAAAGCCAAGGCAGGATGAGGCTGATGCGGGAACGGTCGCGGAGGAGGGAATCGAGGAAGGAATCGAGGAGCCGGATCGTTCTTCGCGAGAGATGCCGGAGGAGATTGAGGAGGTTCCGGTTCTGCGCAATTATATCCGATTGTTTGGAGAGTTCTATGTGTTGGACCGGGATGGAAATGATATAACCTCTCTATTTACCCCAAAATTAAAACAGCTGTTTATCTTGATTATGCTTCACTCTTCCCGTGGAGGTTTCGGGATATCGAGCAAGGACTTGACACGGATGATTTGGGGGAATGACAACCCCTCGAAAAGTACGAAGAGCCTTCGAAGCGTATCTATATTGAAACTCCGGAAGATATTGGAACGTATCGATACGGTCGAGGTTCTATTTAACGCGAATCGATATATTCTCCAGCTTTCGGAAGATGTCTATTGCGATTATTTGGCTTGTTTGGATTGGCTGAAAGATAAACGGGTACGGACTCAGCCGGACTTTGAATATTTCTATGATATTATCAGCAAAGGAGAAGTGTTCAAAGGGGAATCGTTTGATTGGATGGATGATTTTAAAAGTTATATCTGTAATAGTACGGTGGATGTCTTGTCTCGCTTTATCGACACTTACTCGATCGAGGATGAGGCGGATCGGGTGATCCAGATAGCAGACCAGATCCTTCTGAACGATCCTTGCAACGAGGAGGCTTTGCTCTATAAGATCAAAGCCTTGATTTACCAGAACAACTTTAAATTGGCCCGTTATGTGTACGACCGCTTTTGCGCTTTATACCAAGAGATGTATGGCGAGGCTTTCCCCTCTTCTTTTGAGCAGGTCGTACCGTCTCCGCTGATGAGTCAGCAATCTCCCCAGTAAGTATTATAGTGTGCCTGCTCATTGGCAGGACTGTGCCATTGCTATTGTCACACCTGTGCCATCGTTGTGGCAAGACCGTGCCACCGTTATGGCATGCCTGTGCCATCCGTGTGGCACTCCTCTGCCATTACAGTGGCAAATGTATGCGCCCCACTGATAGCGATCCTTTCGAATAGAGAGGCAGGTGCTATGCCTCTGACTTATCGAAGATTTTTATAAATATTTCTTGATTTATTTATGTCGCTGTTATTGCGTGAATTATGCTTTGTGAGGATATGAAATTTGCCTTAAATTAGCCCTAGGTTAATGCCTTGTTTAGCGTTCGTTAACTCATGGTTTACTGCTCCTCCCTATATTCGCTCTCGTTGTTTCGCACGAGGAAGCGAAGTTGTGTTTTACTATATATATTTTTTTTTCGACTTTAAATTTAATACTATGAGTAACACTATGTCTGACAAGAATTCGGTGAACTTCACACGTAGGGAGTTCTTAGGTACAGTAGCTGCAGCGGCGGCGTTTACAATCGTACCTCGTTCCGTTTTGGGTGGACCGGGCTATACGGCACCTAGCGATATGGTCAATTTGGCCGGTATCGGTGTGGGTAGCCAAGGTGGTGGCGATATACAGAATATCGCTACTCCGGATGTACCAATTAAAAGGAGACCTTTTGGTGGAGGCGGTATGCTGATGCAACCTTATGCGGGCATCCAGCCACCCAGACGGGAACGAAGAGCGTCGGATAATCCTGTGCAAATGGGAGATGCGGAGAAACAATCGTTTAAGCATGCGAATATTTATGCGCTATGTGATGTAGACCACGATTACTCCGGACATATCTTAGCGGGATACCCGAAAGCGAAGAAGTATACCGATTTCCGGGAAATGATCGACAAGGAGAAAGAGATCGATGCGGTATTGATCGGTACTCCGGACCACACCCATGCGGTTATTGCCGCTTATGCGATGAAAGCTGGTAAGCATGTATTTGTAGAGAAGCCGATGGCTAAGACGATTTATGAGACTCGCTTTTTGAGGGATCTGGCAAAGCAAACCGGTGTTGTTACCCAGATGGGTAACCAAGGGCATAATATTGAAGGGACTATGCAGACGGTTGAATGGATCCAAGGTGGCGTGATCGGAGACGTAAAGGAAGTTCATTTGTGGACAAACCGTCCGATGTGGCGCCAAGGTTATTTTGATCGTCCGGCGGGAGTGGATATACCGTCTAATCTTAACTATGACGTGTGGTTGGGACCGGCTCCTGATAAACCTTATAATCCGGAGATGCTTCATTTCGCTTGGCGTGGGTTATGGGATTACGGTACAGGCGCTATGGGGGATATGGGAGCCCATACCTTCGACGCTCCGATTTGGGCGCTTAATTTGGGTATGCCCACGAAAATACAAGCTACTTCCACCCCTTACAATAAGGACTATCTGCCACAATCGGAATGCGTGACGTATGAGTTCCCGGCTCGTGGGAATATGCCTCCGGTAAAGGTAACTTGGAGTGATGGGGGTATAAAACCGGCTCGTCCGGCGGAGTTGGAACCGAACCGCCAGTTAAGGGAAGCGCTTTATATAGGCGATAAAGGCTTGATCATGCATGGTACCCATGGAGCGGAGCCGCAACTGATACCGGAAAGACCGGGATTCGTAGCTCCGGAGAAGACATTAAAGCGACCGAGTAATATTTATGTGGACTTTATCGAGGCGATAAAGGAAGGTCGCAAAGCCGCTAATGATTTTGAGGTATCCGCTAAATTGACGGAGATTATGTTGCTGACGAATATCGCTGTCGCCGCGCAACGGTTGGATCTTACGTTGGAATATGACGCAGAGAATATGAGAATCACGAATTGTCCGGAAGCGAACGATTATTTCCACTATGAGTATCGTAAAGGTTGGAGCCTGTAAGGGACTTTCTTCTAAGGGTTAAGATTAATTTATAAATTGAATGGTTATGAATAAAGATGTGAACAATGGTCAGTCCAGACGTGAGTTTCTAGGAAGATCGGTCGCTGCTTTGGCGGCCGCGTCTTTCCTTCCGAGTGCTTTCTCTTGTACGGGGAAGAGTGTGGCGGCTCCCGCTCCGGTTGATACGGCGGCGGAGGCAGGCAAGGTTAACTCGAAGTTCGGTGGCGTGCAAATCGGCACGATCACTTATAGTTGGCGTTCCATGCCGGGTGGATTGGAGAATATCATCAAGTATTGCCAAGAAGCGAATATCAGTTCCATTGAGTTGATGGGAGGTGATCTGGAAGCTTATTTAGGAGCTCCGGAGAATCCGATGATGAAATTCTTCCGTCGGCAAGCTTCTCAACCTGCGGCGAAACCGGGTGAGAAACCTGCGGCTCCTCGTCGGATGGGTCCCCCGAAGTTTACTCCGGAGCAGCAGGCTGAGCTGGCTAACGTAGTTCGCTTCGCGATCGACCGCAGCCGTCTGACCAAGGAGCACCTCGACTACGTTATCGCAGCCGTCAAGGCTCTGTACGAGGACCGCGAGTCCATCCCGAACATGCGCATTGTTTGGGGCCACAAGCTGCCGATGCGTCACTTCCACGCATTCCTGGAGCCGTACCCGAACGAGGAGAAGTAATTTCATCCGTTCTCACGGCATAGCATAAAAAGAGAGAGGCACCGTGACCTTCGCGGCGCGGTGCCTTTTCTGTAACAATACGGACGTAACCTGCGCCGCGCGGAAAGAGCGCAGGACTCATGCACAAATAGATACTGACTCGCAGAGGGCTCTGCGAGAAAGACAAGACCGGCAGCGGCCGCGGAAAACTAAACAGTTTCTGCGGACGCTGCTTTTTCTTTCAGCATCAGCAAAATACTTTACGCAATGACCCGGTATGTTCGAGATTTAGAGAACAGTTACACAAAAGAGGGGTGTAAAATATGAGTAAAGATACGAACACGGTAGAAAAACGAGATGGCTTCCAAAGTAAATGGGGATTTATTTTAGCCTGTATCGGTTCTGCCGTCGGCATGGGCAATATCTGGCGTTTCCCGATCATGGTTCAGCAATACGGAGGCATGACCTTCCTGCTGCCGTATTTCCTTTTTGTTATCCTGATCGGCGCTTCCGGTGTTATTGAAGAGTTTGCGCTCGGCCGCCGCGCAAAGGCAGGCCCGGTAGGCGCGTTCGGCATGTGCACCAAGGAGCGGACCGGCAGCGACAAGGCTGGCAAGGCCTTCGGCGCTATCCCGATCATCGGCGCGCTGATGCTCGCGATCGGCTACACGGTCGTTCTCGGCTGGATCTTCAAGTACGCATTCCTGTCGATCACCGGCGGCCTGTACAGCCTCGGCACCGACATGGGCGCGATCGGCGGTACGTTCGGCGTGACCGCACCGGAGGCTGAGACCCTCGGCGAAGCCCTCAAGGCAATGGCGTCGGCCGGCTTCTTCGGCATCGGCAACGGCGTATGGCAGATCATCGCTCTGGTCGTTTCTCTCGCAATCATGGTAATGGGCATCGCAGGCGGCATTGAGAAGGCAAACAAGATCATGATGCCGGTTCTGTTCGGCCTGTTCCTCGTACTGGCAGTCTACATCGCGACCCTCCCGGGCGCACAGGAAGGCTACAAGTACATCCTGAAGATCAATCCGGCCGGTCTTGCAGACCCGAAGGTATGGGTATTTGCATTCGGCCAGGCGTTCTTCTCCCTGTCTGTTGCAGGCAACGGCTCGGTTATTTACGGTTCCTATCTGCCGGAAGGCGAGGATATCCCGGGCTCCGCTCGCAACGTAGCAATCTTCGACACCATCGCAGCGCTGCTCGCAGCACTCGTTATCGTTCCGTCGATGGCAGCGGTTCTCGGCGCTGGCATCAGCGACGTTCGTGGCGGCCCTGGCCTGATGTTCGTTTATCTCGTACACGTATTCAACGCAATGCCCGGCGGCCGTATCATCGGCGTGGTATTCTTCATCTGCGTTCTGTTCGCAGGCGTTTCCTCGATCGTCAACCTGTATGAGGCTCCGATCGCCTTCCTGCAGGAGCAGTTCAAGTTTAAGCGCGCAGCAGCGTCATCGGCGTCATCGGCCTGATCGTTTCGATCTCCATTCAGCCGTGGACCTCTCAGTGGATGGACGTTGTATCCATTTACATCTGCCCGCTGGGCGCAGCTCTCGCAGGCGTCATGTTCTTCTGGGTACTCAGCAAGAAGTCCGCTCTCGAGGAAGTCAACAACGGCGCAAAGAAGCCGATCGGCCCGTGGTTCTACATCCTTGGCAAGTACATCTACATTCCGTTCGCAATCGCGG
>OIXH01003078.1_pt1 | contig 15442 bp, 13 predicted proteins | sample 1587741 | NCBI WGS metagenome assembly OIXH01 (sample SAMEA3888916, study PRJEB22519) | human gut metagenome | biome: human gut; feature: human-associated habitat; material: faeces | place: Denmark | collected 2011 | reverse complement strand
GTATAGTAGTTAGTTAATGGCGCATAAAGCGCGAAAATAAGTTCGGCCCATTTTCTGCCAAGTTGGTCATTGCCTGGTAAAAAAACAGAGTAAAAACAATTCTCCTTTACAAGTTCTTCAATCGGTAATGCCCGAACGCCAGTGTATGCACGTTGTCGTCCAAGATCCATCGCTTGTTATCGGTACAAGTCATCAGTGTCTTGGTCTGCTCCTTCGTCGTGATATCGAAGGCCTGGTTGTTGATGCGCTTGAAGCTGCCCTCGATCACTGCATCTTCCTTCTTCTCTGCCTCAAGGACACGCTTGTACAACTCGATGTTCTTCACACTCATTCTCTCTCCATCGATCACCACATTGCGAGGTACTCCCTTTGCTGCGTTGTGTATCACTTGCTTCTCATCGACAAGACAGTACATCTTCGGTCTCAAGCCAACGAACTCCGTGATGCGATGTCCGTTGTGTTCATCCTTGAAGATGGGTCTAGGCAACTTCTTGTTGAAGTTGAGGAATCTGGACAATGAAGGGAACTTGCTCTTGTCCACTTCATGCTCATAGTACTTCACAAGTTCACCATAGAAGTAGCTCGTATTGTCCAACTCCGAGAAGTCGAACGACTTGTACATGTCGCACATCTTGTGAACGATGTTGCCCTTATCGCTCAGCTGTACGATGAGTGAGTCCGTGTCCTGTCCCAACAGCTCCACGTTGTCGAATGTGGTCTTGAGCACATTGTAGTAGAAGTCGTAGATGATGTGCTTGGACATGTCAAGGATGGCAAACCCGATGAAGAACGGCTTCACAACCTTGCGTACCGGTGTGTTCAGCTTGATGCCGATCAGATTCTCGGAATACATGGTTGTCCCAGCGATCATGTCGTACCCATGCTTCTGGATGATTGCCTCGCGTTCATTCCATGTGTTAGCGAACTTCACTTTCATCCGCTTCAACCCAGTCTCAACGAACTTGCCATAGGTCGAGTTTGCCAACAGCTTGTACAGGTTCTTCTCCACGGTGGTCTTGGACTTGGCTCGTTTCTCACTCAGCATGTTCACATACTCAAAGATGAACGGTGCCTGCTTGAATCGAATGATGTGGTGAATGTGAGTGACGCGATATCCCTGCTGAATGCCCAGTTGCAACAGTGAGTAGTGCACGAGATACTTTTGACGAGGCACAAGATCGCAGATGAGCTTCGGTGTATTCACCTCTTTCACTTTGTCCATGATGTCATTCTTCTCAGCGTACTTCTTGATTCCATCGGAATACATACCTGCCTTCTGTACGGGGAAGAATGGCAAGTCATTGAACTTGTCGTGCAACTCTACTGGTGCCTCGATATCGCACTCGATGAAGAACCCATACTTGCCGAATGTCTTGAGTGATTGCACCCACTCATTCGGGTCGCGATTGATTTTCTTCATCACTGCTTGTCGATCAGGTACACCCACCAACTCGTAAGGCATCATTCGATGCATGGCTCCTCCATACAGGTTGTTGGCGTCGAGGTAGTAGATGCCTTGGGAGCCAACGTTGCTTTCACTGCTCGCCGTTGCTTGCTCTGTGTTGGAGGATGGCAAAGCCACCCTCGCGTGCCGTTTCACGATCTGAGTGATACCTCCTCGCAGGTTCTTCAACAATCGCATGAAGTCATCGATCTCATTTGTCTCCATCAGTCGAATGCCCTTGCTCTCATAGAACTCGCCCATGCGATTCAAGAACACTTTCACGAGTTGTCTCTCCTCAAGTCCCTCATTTGCGTTAATGCGCATGATGTACTGAGCCCATTTCCTTGCCAGGGTCATGAGGCTACTCTCACTATGATCGCCCTCCATCGTCACCTTCAAGAAGAGCGAATAGGCCATCTGTGGTGCTGTGATGTAGTGCATGGGATCGACACCGAATGCCTTCAGTGTGGTGTTGCGGAAGTGCTCGAATGCATCCGCCATGAGAGTCACATCGAGTACGTTGTACAATTCGTAGTACTCACCCCATGTCTTGATATCGAACGTCTTCCACAGCTTCACCATGTGATCATACTCGTCTTGTGGCATCATCTCGCCCTTCATATCATCAATGCATTGCTCGCGAGAAGGAATGGCTGTGTTGCTCAGGGTCTCGTACGATTTGATGAGACTGTAGAACATGGGTTCCTTCCGTGTCAACAGATCGATGTACTCGTCACTCCACTGCTTACCTCGAGACTCGCAGTACTTGCGTAGTTGTTGTTTGGTGTGCACGTACAAATCGAGGTTCCCTCCGAGTGTCTGTGCCACAATGGTTCGAAGGGGACTGCTGATCAACTTCAACGAGTCCTTGAATTGAATGCCATTGTACTCGATCTGCATCTCCTTGTCCTCGGTGGTTGGAATGACTTCGAGGTTCCCGTCGGGGACAGTCGCGATGAGCTTCATGATGAATGTGAAGTCGTAGTGCGATCCATTGTGGAAGTACACTGGCAAACGATAGTTCTTCTTGTTGAAGGAGAGTTGGAGATTGCACTTGGTACAACAGGTGCAGATGTACTGTCCAGCTTCGTAATGCTTCACCTCAACACCATTCGAATACTGTCCTGCCACATGTGCGTGATGTCTCACCTTGCCGTCCTCCAGTTCCACATGGCAGAAGGGACACACGGTTGTTGCACGAAAGTCCTTCTCGACCTTCAGTGTGCTCTCCAATGGCAATTCATCGAAGAGATACGTTTTCACACTCTCTTGCAATTGCACGAGATACTCAATGAAAGGACGAAGGTCTTCTTCGCTCTCGTGTGGTGCATGGAAGACTTGCAGTTGAGTCTGGATGGCAGGGATACGAGACACGGCCAGACAGGACAACATGATCGGCTTGTGTCTGTTCTTGTCGTCAATGGCTGACTCGAAGTCAGCGTACACGACGACCGGTGCTGGCATCTCGTATCGCTGGTTGGTGAATCGCAACCGAGTTTCTTCACTCGACAACTCGTACTCTTCGCTCTCATTGAGGAGTTCTCGATGGGCTTGTACCTCATGAGCATGAACGGCTTTGCGAGATCCGAAGAAGTCGTCACAGAACCTACACTTTACGTTTCTCGCTGTATGTCTATTCTTCGCATCACTCTGACGAAAGATGCGATGTTTGAAATCGCTCAAGTTCTTGATGTACAAGAAATGCTTGGAAGGTTGGGGGCGAGCTTCACTTCCCCCTACTGTACCCTCAGCTAGATTCAAGTCGTTCACGATGCAAAGCGACACACATCCACCCTTCCTTTTCGGCTTGTACACCTGATAACACGTGAATAGATCATACTTATCCTCGGAGTTGTCATCGTATCCAGGCAGCAGAGTGAGTTCGAAGACATTGAGTGAGACTTTCAACAATGCCTCCAATGCGGCGAATTTCTCTTCACTGGAATCGAAGGGTGCATTGTCACGAATGCCCATTGCTTCCTCGATCTCGTGAATTGTCACTCCGAACACCTTGTTCTTGTCGGGTTGCTTCCACCACTTGTTGTACACACTTGCATCGCCCATCTTGCGATTCGCGATGATCTTGTGTCCGCCTTCACTGGCCAGAATGAGGCACCGCTGCAGGCATCGGTTGTCATCGATATTCGGGTTGACCGCCGTCTGTCCAAGGATAGAAGGTGTGTGGTGTTTGTAGCCCACGAATGTCCGTAGTGGGAACATCTCGATGTGGAACCCGATCCAACCAACGTACACAAAACCGCTTCCCTCTGTCTCCTGTTCCTCCACGGCGTTTCGGTACCACTTCAGGTACTCCTCGATCCATTCATCGATGCGATCTCGTCGAACGATGCGGAGGTGCCCCAATCGATCATCGGTGAGGTTGAGAATCTTGAGATCACCAGCATGCGTCCACATGAGGTTGTACGCCATGATGGTGACGAAGCACTGGTTGTACTCGCGCATACCTTTGATGATGAACTTCTTCACGATCTCATTGAACTCGTCTGTCTCATCGAATACGAGGTTGATCGGTTCCACTTCCTCATCGCTCTTCTCACCCGGGAGTCGAACCAACAGTCTCTGGTCATCGTTATTGAGGCGAAAGTCCTTCTTGGTGCGCTTCTCATTCATCCAGTCCTTGTACATGTCTCCCTCTACGGTGTGATAGTACGTGAGTGCATACCCGAGAGTTGAATAGACCACGTCACTCAAGCGTCCCTCGGCCACTTTGCGATCGAAGCGTTCGAATGCCTTGTTGCGACGTGCTTCACGTCTCTTCTCCACCGTGTTCATGAATTCAGGCAACGGACGACTTCGCTTGTCACCGAATTCATGTCCATTCCACTCATACTCGAGGTACCGCTCGTTCCATGCCTTGCTTCCCACGACGAGATACTTGCGCTCGCCTTTGGGATCACTGACGCGTCTATGTGTCACTCGTCTTTTGGGTGTTACTTGTTTCATCCCGAGTACCTTGTTCGACAGATAGGCTCTCGAGTCAGGCATGGTCTGATCGGTGAACTTCCCATCGACCATGTAGTACTTGGCTGTCAATCGCTTCCAGGTTGGAGTGCCAATCTTAATCTTTCGTCCAGTCTCAGGGTTGATAGTGTATTCGTCGCGATAAGAATCCATTTATATATAGGCGACAAAATCTTTAAGTGACCAAAGTGAAAATGGTGGTACTTGGAAATAGTCAGAATGGGAAAATCGTATGGCCATCCGCGTCATACTCGAATTCATCGATGTCCACATACTCGGACGACGATTCCGAATCGTCTGAATCGTCCGAATCGTCCGAATCGTCGTTTGCGAATATCTGCTTGATGTCTGGATCATTATCGTATGCTTTGGCTTCTTCTTTCGTCATCTTCACCCATTTGCCGCCTCGTGGTCTATAGTTGTCACGAAGCAACTCGTAGTATGCTGATCCACCAATAACCATGGAGCGATTGCTGGGTGATAGCATTCTCGACCTGGGAACGTACTTCGTCGTCCCTTCCGGTAGTGGTTTGTCGTACAAGCGATTCAATTTCTCGTCGTACTTGAATCCATGCTTGAGAAGGTTCAAGAACCGAACTCCGTTGACTTGAATTTCTCGTCCTGTGTTAGGGTTCAATGTGTGAGTAGGCTTATTCATTTATATATTTATATTTATCTTTTCTTTTAACCCCAGTGTTCGACCTTGATTAAATGAAGTACAAGAAAACGGAGAATAACACATGGTCTTCCCTGGTACGCACCTGTGAGGACGAGCAGATCGAACTCGCCGATATCATCATTCACACCAAGTATCCCGTCAACTCCGAGCGACTATTTGGTTTCAGCGTTTGCACCCCGCAAGCGAATGTGAACTGTGGTCTGATCCTGCACGACTATGATTGCATCGAGATGCTTCTCAGTGAATCCCGTCCTCCCCTCTTTACCGAGGAGGAATGGGAATACCTCTTGCCTCATCTGAAATCCAATGGCCTGCTCGATGTGCCTCTGAATATCTTCTGGCGGGAAGAGCGAGCCACTCCTTACGTCGTGTCTGTGGAAACCGAGAATCGTGCTGTTTACTTCTTCTCGAACTACTATGTGCGCGTGGTGTACAAGGTGGGAGACGACACGCCACCACCCGAGTTGTCCGATCTGTTCATCGATGATGGCGCGTGTCTGAAGGGTGTGTACGTTCGTGCATATGAACGACAAAGTAAATAAGTAAATGTCGTACATTTTCAGCAGCAATGGAAACAACTACACGTTCAAGAAGCTCGACAGCATGCTCATCAACATGCCCGAGAAGGACGGTCAGCATGTGCTAATTCGAGAGACCGTGGATGGCGTTCCTCAGTACTCGTGGGGCAGTGCTCCCTGCATCGTGAAAGCCAATGAGGCGTATGTCTTCGAGTACACACCAGAAACTACCGAATCATTCAATAGCGAGTGGGGTGGTGATGGTATGCCGCCTATGCCGTCCGGATCCTACCTGGTCACCACGACTGTCATAACGTACCTTTCCGAGGATGTATTCAACGACTGTGATTCCATCGAATCGGTGGTTGGAAAGGGTTATCGAGTGCTAGTCACGTTTGACAACACGCCGATCCTTGACAGACCGTACATCGATACATTGAATAGTCTCGTATCTCATACTGGTTATGCTGTTGTTAACGTTATTAACTCTCCTGTCCTTCGTACCTATTCGAATCTTCCTCTCATGCTTCTCGGTGGTGTGAAGAGCATCACGATCGTTTTCGAACACCTTTCTTCTGATTCCTCTGGCTCCTCGTAATGGGTCGATGTGACCTTGCGGCCTCTCTCAGTGCATTGGGTTCCTTTCGACTCTTGGCTCGAGTGACAGGCGGTGCTGGCTGTGGTTTGCATTTGCTTGCCAGGAGTTCCCAATGATAGCACTTCTGTGTGCGACCGCTTGGCCCTTTCACTTCGTACATCAACGGCATGATCCGGTCATCGATGTCAACCACTTCATACAAGTCCTGGGACCATTTGCTCGTCAATGATCGCTTCTCCAGAATGCGAGGTCGCCGTGTCACTCGAACATAATCACCCACATGGAACTGAGGTGTTGTGTCCTTTGTCGACATGTTGGATGGTTCTGTCTTCTCCGTGTACAAGATATTGTTGTCCCAAATGTCCTTGGGTGCATATCCGGTGTCTCTGTTCTTCCTCGCATTGTGTCGACGAACGGCACCATCGATCAGATCGAACCACACCCCTCTCGATTGATTGAATGGAACCATGATGTCTTCCTTGATATCTCGGATGGCTCGTTCGGCTAGTACTGCCTTGTTCGCCGAGTCCATGTGATACATGTCGATGTCATACTTGTCCAAGATGTTGGTGCGAAAGATGGCATTGGTGAACTCGGTACCTCGATCGGCACAGATGTGCTTGGGTGCTCCGTACGTCTGAATGATGTCCTTCATCGCATGAGTGACTTCTGTCGCACTCTTGCTCTTCAGTTTCCGAGCCATCAGGTATTTCGAATATCCGTCAATGCATACAAGGACATACTTGTATCCACGATTCTTGTGGAGGTTTCCTGCCTTGTGTGAGCCCAGCACCTCCTGGATCCACTTGTCTTGCTTGGAAGAGAAATCGATGAGATCGATGAAGTAGATGTTTCCCTTGAAGCCACTGATGATCTTTCGAGTGGCACCTTTCCGCTTGGCTGGTTTCCGTAGTTCCTTGATTTCATTCATAAATGAACCGCTTTATTCAATGGTTGAAAGGCATCTGGTCATGGATGTGTGGAAGGAAGAACCACAAACTGGTGGTTGATTCGAAATGCAAGGACAGATGTCACTGCCTGTGTGTTTACAATGAGAAGAACGAGAGTAGTGATGATAGTGGTAGTGATATATCTGTACACTCGCCTACATTGGGTGAGGCGGATATCAAGGTAAGGTAGGGGGGAAGCCGAAGACTTCCCGGGGCGACGATATGGGGCATTTAAACACTGTAATTCATAAATACAAATGAATTCTTGGATGATTGATGAACGAAATGATATCACACGTAAATATGTGCATGATATGATTATTTCATTTGTTGATAATCCCAAAGGTACAAATTATCAGGAACGGTATAATCCTCCTTATATAGATATCTATGCGCCTAGTATTGCTTCTTTCATTGAGAAAACGTGTCATGCGGACAAGTACTTGATTAAGCATCCGAAGTTCAAAGTGTTGCATGGATATGATGATGATTTGTACGATATTGAGGGACATCGTGTACGACTTGATCCAAACAGGGAGATTGTTACAATCTGTGTTGATGGTGTTGCTTTTGATGAAGTTGAATATGATGAATTGATGAGACCTTATAAATATTGGGTGACATTACCAGCCAAAGAGGGAGGGAGGCAGAGACTCCCCAAAGTAAAATAAGGGCAAGCAATTGCCATCTATTTTTTTTTTTACTTTGGATGGAAGTCACGCTTCCCCCTCCCTCTTTGGGTCCTACAGTTCAATCACAGTCACCTTCAACGTCTTGAGGTAGTGTGTGATCGAAGTGTCTCCAATACGAGTCACTGTGAGCGCTATGCTTCCTGTTTGTACCGGTGTGACCACAGATGACCCACTGACACCTATGGTCGGCACTGGGTTATCCAATGGAACATTGATAATATACGACGGTTTTACACTGATGATTAGGCTTGGCGTGTTTGAGAAGCCAACCAACGCCTGCTCATAGTTCGGGCATGTCATGACCGCATCAATCGTGACCAAGTACGATTTACCGGAAACCAGCGTGACAGCTTCGGATAGATTGGTGTTAGCCGATGTCAGCGTTTCGGATATGACTTGATGGCCACTCATCCAGGTGTATTCGAATGTCTTGTGCAACTTGGTATCAGGAGGAACTAAGGAGAGGGCGCCGCTACTCACTTCCAACATGTACTTGCCAGAAGAGGACGGTAGGGTCAATTTGCTCACCGTCGTGCCATTGTTGTACACAAGACACTGCTCCGTGCTGGTACATCCCAGGATGTCCTGATACAGTATTTGCGGAGTGAGATTGGTGAGCACCGGAGACGTCGATCCGCCTTCCGCAATCTTGAATGTGGCATAACCTGCACTCGTCGGAACGGATAATCCATAGGCATTATCGCCCCAGTATGTCACGATCTTCTGTGTGTCTGATTCCATTCCCAAGGCGTCATGGAAGAGACTCTTGGGATTGACGGTGGCGAAGGAGCAATTGTTACTTGAATCCGCCTGCAGGAAGAACGAGCCGGACTTATCTGGCAAAGCGAGGTCCTTATGAGTGCTCGTGGTCGAATTCCAGTTCGCAATCACATACCTGTTCGATGTGTTGCCATACCCCATTCCACCGTAGATCACAGAGGCATCCAGGGCATGGAAGGTCGGCGAGGAGTCATCATCCCCTGCCACGGTGAGCACGTAGGTTCCACTGGATGGCAAATTGATTCCTCCAAAGATTGAATTGTTCCTGAAGAATGGAATGGTTCCACGCTCGTAGATGGTAATCGGTTGTCCGTCCGATCCCTTGAAGTACGAGTTATCGAGGGAAGTGAATGCGGGTGTTTCATCCCCGGTGGACACGTCGCCCGCATCGGTCCATGTGAATACATTGTTGTTGTTGGTGAGCACGTAGTTGCCATTGGCTGACGGGAGTGCGAATGTGCCGAAGGAGCCGTTCGAGTAGAACTGGAGACCATTCGTCATCTCCTTGCGTTTGAACACTCCGTTCTGCAGATATACAAGTTTCTCAGGTGTCGACATTTACTACAGAGAAAAACGGAATTTTTTTCTCCCTATAGTAAAATGGCTACTACAATTCCACCCGTACATAACTACGAATCCCAGATCGTGTTCAGCAATCAGTCCAATAACATCAAGTCGACCGATGTGATCAATTGGACGATCGCGCCATCTGGGGACGACGTCTATTTCAACCTCTACAAGTCACGAATGACTTTCAAGCTCAAGATCACCGGATTGGCAAACAATGGAACCGGTGCGGACAAGATCTTGTATGTCCCGGTGAAGAAGAACATGTCTGGCATCGTGAACAACACGAAGGTCACGTACACCTACTGGAATGGCGAGAACCTGGCGTCCTTGCCTCTGAGTGCCGACAATGAGAACATCGGTCAGATCCGGTCTCTCCTGAATGCGCTCACTGACAACAAGCACACTAGTACCGTGAACGAGGGACTGAAGGAGCTGTCCTACGTCTACTACGATGGCCGGGACTACGATGGAGCAACTGATGAAACCGAGAGAGCTGCGGCGAACATGGGTCGACCGTATGGTGGGAAGTTGTTCTACAACATGCTCAAGTTTACCCAGCCAAACAATTCGACCACGGCATACACCACCATCAATGTGAACTTTGCGGACATCTTCGAAGGATGTTCCCAGGAGCGATTCATCAATCTCACGCAGATGGATGCCCAGATCTATCCCACCAACGATGATGCGTACTTCTACATCGATGGAGCCAATATCAAGATCGCGGATTCACCGGACGGCGAGGCGAACAACACGGCTTTTGGCGGTGTGTACTTCGACACGTGTACGCTGTGGTATCACAGCTACAAGACGAGCGATGACTCCACGTTCGATCCTGAGGACACCCAGCTGGTGAAGAACCAGATCATGACCAAGACGTTCCGTATTCCCAGTGGACAGGGATTCATCGATGATCGTGTCCTCGTCAACTTCCCCGTCAAGATGATGTTCATGATGTTCACGGACGACAATGGCGATTTCTCGACACTCAAGGACATTCGGTTCAAGCACATCTCACTGAACATCGCTGGTGAACAGAAGCGCATCATCAATGTGGACAACACGAACACGCCCGACGGCATTGATCACACGTTCTTCGAGTGGATGGACTACCTCTGCAATAGTCGGTCCGACGAGTACGACACGCTGTTGACCTACAAGACCTGGTTGAACCAGTTCCGCATCTTCGCCTTCCCGTTGGCTGAGTGGTTCCCGATGCGAGCATCGAATCAGATCCAGTTCGAAATCGAGTTGGACAATAGCTACGTGGGTGCGCCCAATGCTGCGGCCACGATCCAGATGCACCTCATCATGATCCGTGCAAACACGGTGGGAGCGTAGGGGAGCCTTCGGCTCCCCGGGGAAGCGAAGCTTCCCCTGCGTAACTAATATCACTTAAAGATTTCAATAAGTAAATATAAATAGATATGAGCAACAAGATTCAGGTTTTCGATCTTTCCAATGCTTCCGATGTGTCTCTCACTTCGACTGGATTCAAGAGAGAGGGTGATTCGTGCAAGTATGTGTGCAAGATCACCGATGCTACCATTGTGTTCGTGGGTGACAACTCAAAGTTCAACACTGACAAGAAGAAGCAATTCAACACTATCTCCATCACACTGCCCAAGGAGCAATCGGAAGAGTTCAAGAGAATCCTTGATGAGACGAAGAAAGAGAGTCGATCGTATTCCGAGTATGAGGGCGAGATCCAGTTCAAAGTGAAATTGAGTCCGAGCACGAAGATCGTGAATAACGACAAGAAACCGATCAAGATCGATCTTCAGAAAGTGCCCTGTACTGATCTTCGCGAATACAAGGACGCAACGATCGACATCGTGGTAACTGGTACGAGCAATGAATTCGAGGGTAAAAATGGTGATATGTTTTCGTACATATCACTCACGGCAACTCAAATCAAGATCAAGAGTATGAATAGTGTCTTCGATTGCGATTTCTTGTAAGTTTGTCCTATTTCACTTTGACCACCAGGGTCACCATGGTCACCATGGGTGTCATGGATTGCTATTTCACTTTGGTCACCATGGATGCCGTGGATGTCGTGGATGTCAAAGTAAATGGAAGACTCCCCCTATATCCCCAACATTGATACAACATTGCTCGCTATCAAGAACAGAATAAGACGACTCAACCATCGATGTCCCTACAACAACAAACGATTGACGAGAAGAACAGAAAATACGCTCAATCAAGCCGAAGTAATGCAGGATACCATCAAACAACGGATGGAGAATGAAACCGATGAAGAGAAGAGCAAGCAATATGCCAAAATACTGAGAGAACTAGCCGACTACATCCAGCCAGAGCAAACCATTGATGAGCAGTTGCAGGACCTTCGACAGAACAAGGAGAGCATGGGCATTATGAAGTTCGATTGGGAACTCGATTGTCAGGACACATTCCTCAATCAATTCACGCTCATCATCGCACCTTCCAAGTCGGGTAAGTCGTTCCTCATCAACCAGTTGTGCTACGAGATACCTCACTCGTTCGACAAGATCTGCTTCTTCATGGGAAAGGTCAGCTATGAGAACAAGTGTCCTCAAGTGCTCAAACATGTCGCCAACAAAGCAGGCATCAAGACGCAATGGATCAACACGGACAGCGAAGTTCGCCCTGAATTCACGGATAGCGAGGACGTCGCGTACAAACAATTGAATGACGATGGATCAAGTGTGGCGATCTACAACGACACCACATACCCCTCCATCTACATCTTCGACGACTTGTACACGAAGCCGAATGATCACTGGGTGGTCAACTTCATGGACACCATGGCTTGCATGAGTCGACACCGGAAGACCAGTTGCTTCATTGCATTCCAAGGATTCTCTCGATTGAGCAACAAGATCATCGATAACGCCACTCGAATCTTCTTGTACTACGACATCCTTGGAAGAGAGGATCTATGGCGCAAAATGAAGATACCGCCTCCGAGCAATTTAGGCGAGGTACTTCGTGATATCCAGATGGGCATGCACACACGATGGTACTACTTGGACGATGACATGCTAGTCGAGTACGTCCCATACGAACTGAGTAGCAAGCAACAGGCGATCAACAAGATGCGATCGAAGTTACCGAAGGCATTGAGTGATGAGCGCAAACGCAAGGAAGTGGAGGAGAAGCAACGACAAGTACAGCAACTCGAGCAGGAACTGGGCAAGGGAATAGCGAGAAAGGAAGCGAAGAAAGACAAGACCCGCACGTACAATCTCTTGGACATCAAAGAGGCCGTTGAAATCAAACCACAGGACTACAGCAAAGCCATCAACACGAAGGAGTTCCAGTTCGTACAGAAACCGAGGGATGGAACGCAGAACTGGGAGCTAGGGGGAGCGAAGCTCCCCAGGGAAGCTACGCTTCCCAAGGCTCCGAGTGATAGAGTCGCCCCAAAGCAGAAGAAAGGCAAGGGACTGCGATCCAGATACGGACTAGCATAACCAAAGTGAAAATGGACGACTCTTTTTACTTTGGTTAGCTGTTCAGGTCATCCAAGTCAGTTCTCCAGCCAAGGTCGATACGAGCTTGCTTTGCCTGCAAACGTATGCTACACAGTATCTCTTTCTGCTTGAGATTCCAAACAGGTTCGGGTACCGAGAATTTGCATTGTGGTAGCTTGCTACCACCGTACTTTTCACAGATCTTGCGTATTGGTTCCTTCATCCATCGTTTGAATGTCCAACCATTCGGAATGTCCTTGATGCAGTAGAACAGGCATCCATTGTTCTTTACGATTTGTCGTTGTACATTATTCCATCTATCCCTTTGACAGAAATTAGCTCTGATCTCGATATTCTCATTGCTAGGATAATAGGTCAGATAGAAGTACCATTCCGATGTCGTGTCCGCATCAGGTATCTCTGCAGGCACATGTCGGCTCTTCAATTCCTTGTTTTCTTGATTCAGCTTATCGTTTGCCTTTCGAAGGTAGTCATTGTCCTCCTGTCGAAGGCGTGTAAGAAATGAGAAGACATCGCAGGCAAATGCAGGATCGGCCCACATGAGGCAAGCATGTAGCAACTCCTCACAGACGATGTAACCCTGATTAGCACCACCAAAATCAGAGAATGATACATACTGAATCACATCGCAAATATCAAACTTGCCATTTTGACCCTCGTTTGACAGGTGGCTGGAATTCCAGCCACCTGTAGATTGTCCCTCTAGAGCCTCGTTTGACAGGTGGCTAGAATTCGGGCCTACGCTTTTTGCCATGTGTTCGATCAATTCTTGGGTTTGCTTGTTCTCAAGATATTTCTTGAATCGCTTGTTCGTACCGTGCTTCTCGTTGTACTGCCGCAGCAGATCAGAGACCAGGTACATTCGAATACCATTGGCAACGCACATACGAATCTTGTAGTCGTAGAAGTCAATCTCTTCGAATTCCATTTGTATTTGTATTTATGTAATGAAATCTTTAAGTACATTAGTTACACCCTCTGGATTGCCGGGTCTACCGCGTCGTGCGTGTACAGGTGAAGGAGTGCCAGGTAGCCACAGTTGTTGGCAAAGATCGACTGGTATTTCACTTTGTTCACACGGAACACTCGGTTCATGTCTGCCAGCGGGAAGTCGTTCATCTCGCCAAAGCTGTCCTGGTAGTTCAGTGTGCCATCGGGTTCGCGGAAGCAAGAAACGAAGTGGCCGAGCTTACCATTATCCTCAAAGGGTATCCAGATGATGCAATTCGCCGGTTCCTTGTACTGCTTTGCCAATCTCTTGTACTTGTCCAATTCCATCACATCGATGTCGGGTATCTTGAGTTGCTTTGCCAGTTTTCGGACTTCATCGAAGGTCATTGGAGGCGCATCCACATTCATGTAGCCGTGGGTGTAGAGCCTCAAGAGACTGTCCTTCAGTACACTCTCCTTCGGATCACTGACTTCTGTATCTTGTTCTCGTTCTGAGGCAGTGCGGTGAGGATGCGATTCTTTTTTTTCGTCGGGACTGCCATTGCGTTCACCTCGTCCGAGAGGTCCGAAATGTCGTAACCAGCACCAGAAGCCTTTGCATCTTTGCCCTGAATCTGGTTTGCCACATCGCTCACTGTGTCTTTGGCCATGTCGCCTATCACATTCGCGATCTGTTTCACAGTGTCCGATCCGGTCTTCTGGGACACATAGTTCACACCCTTGTTGATCGCGTTGTTCGCAGCATTCGTGCCAGCATTCACCAGGATATCGGTGATGGGTTTCAACTTCTCAGCGTTGTTGCCGTACCAGTTCTTGATCTTGTTCCAGGCATTCTTGAAGAACGTGCCGACACGACTTGAACCAGCATACAAGGCTCCACCTCGGACTTCGATGTTTTTACTTTGTCGTTCGATGGCTTTCATGGTCTTCAGCACATCGTCATAATCACTAGGATTGATTCCCTGGAGGAACACGGCAGAAGCTCCTCCGAATTTCAACGCGCCTCCCTCCTTACCACTAATCAAACTTTTGAGACTCGAGATGATCTGTGGAGCCATCTGAATGAGCGCAGGGATGACAGTCGCCGCAATGGTACCAAGCGCTCCGCCCTTCTTCAGTCCGGAAAGCTCGTTCATCAACTGCGCTTCATTGAATGCCAAGGCGCCACCAGTGTCCTTGAATCCTACAGCGCCACCAGTCGTCTTGCAAGCACCGCCTGTATTGAATCCGACAGCACCACCAGTATCCTTGAAGCCGATGGCACCTGCACTTTTCTTGGTTCGCTTCGGTGAAGGTCGCTTCTTGGTGGCCTGGGTATTCGTCGGTGCTTCGAGTTCCTTGTGCAGATTCAAGGTCTTGCGTCGGTCCACGATCGTTCCACTATCCTGTTCTCGAAAGTCGGGTTCGCCATAGAAGGCAGATATATCAACAGTGAATGGAATTGCCATTTATGTATGGGGAAATCTACGATTTCCCCCGGGACGACAAAGTCGTCCCTATGTATGTGGGGAGGTGGGAAAATTTTCATTCCCCATTCGTACAAAGAGGGAGGAAGCTTCGCTTCCTCCCGAGGCGACTTTGTCGCCTCCAAAGTCGCCCCACATTGTTCCTCCCATAGTAAATGGATGAATACGTTGCTACAATTCCAATCATTCGATACAAGCCACACAAAGTGAAATCGAGAAACATGATGGACAAGATGTTGAATCGATACTTCGATAAAGTCGTTGAAAGTGAATTCAATCAACAACGAATGAGGAGTGAGCAATGGCGACGGAGGCGGACCTTGTTTGATT
>OIXH01003075.1_pt1 | contig 15446 bp, 15 predicted proteins | sample 1587741 | NCBI WGS metagenome assembly OIXH01 (sample SAMEA3888916, study PRJEB22519) | human gut metagenome | biome: human gut; feature: human-associated habitat; material: faeces | place: Denmark | collected 2011 | reverse complement strand
TCGCCCTCTGCGGAGGGCGAGGAGGGGCGCTGCCCCTCCACCCTGCCAGCCTTTTGAAAAAGGCTGGATCGAAAACTTTCTTTGCCAAGGCTGCGGAAAATTTCCTACGGGCAACTCAAATCGTCGCCGCGCAGCCTGTCGCGCGGCTATCGAAGCATGACGCGAGGCAGCCGGCCGCGGCGACTTGGGGGTTGTGGGAAGGGGCAGAATGTGCTATAATAGAAACGTTACAGCCGGGATGGCCGGTATCCGGACGAAAATCAATAAGGAGATGGACAATATATGAAATTAGGTATGGTGGGTCTGCCCAACGTGGGCAAAAGCACCCTTTTCAACGCTTTGACCAACGCGGGGGCGGAATCGGCAAACTACCCCTTCTGCACCATCGAGCCCAACGTGGGCGTGGTGTCCGTGCCCGACGAGCGGCTGGACAAGCTGGCGGAAATGTACCACCCCAAAAAGTTCACCCCGGCGGTGCTGGAATTCATGGACATCGCAGGCCTGGTCAAGGGCGCTTCCAAGGGCGAGGGCCTGGGGAACAAGTTCCTGGCCGACATCCGGGAGGCCGACGCCATCGTCCACGTGGTCCGCTGCTTCGAGGACGGGGACGTGATCCACGTGGAGGGCTCCATCGGCGCGGCCCGGGACATCGAGACCATCAATCTGGAGCTGATCTTCGCCGATATGGAGATCCTGGAGCGGCGCATTGCCAAGACACAGAAGCTGGTCCGGGCGGACAAGAAGTACGGCCCGGAGCTGGACTTCCTGGAGCGGCTCATGGCCCATCTGGAGGAGGGCAAGAGCGCCCGGAGCTTCCCCTACACCGAGGACGAGGCGGCGATGATCGCCTCCTCCCCGCTGCTGTCCAACAAGCCCATCATCTACGCCGCCAACATGTGCGAGGACGATTTCATTAACGGCTATGAGAACAACCCCCACTATCAGGCGGTGGCGAAAATTGCCGCCGAGGAAAAATCCGCCGTTTTGCCCATCTGCGCTAAAATCGAAGAAGAGATTGCCGACATGACCGACGACGAGAAGAAAGAGTTCCTGGCGGACTTAAACCTCAAGGAAAGCGGCCTCAACCGCATCATCCGGGAGGGCTACGCGCTGCTGGGGTACATCTCCTTCCTCACCGCCGGGGAGCCCGAGGTCCGGGCCTGGACCATCACCAAGGGCACCAAGGCCCCCCAGGCCGCCGGAAAAATCCACACCGACTTTGAGCGGGGCTTCATCCGCGCCGAAGTGGTGGCCTTCGACGACCTCATGGCCTGCGGCTCCATGGCCGCCGCCAAGGAGAAGGGCCTGGTCCGGCTGGAGGGCAAGGAGTACGTGATGCAGGACGGCGACATCGTGCTGTTCCGGTTCAACGTCTGATAAAAACCGCCTGCTTAGAAAATCTTAAGAAAGGTTTTCCCGGCAGGCGGTTGCGGCTTTCGTCGAAATGTGGTATACTGACCTTACTGCTTTGCAAAAACGGGCCGGAAAGAAAGAGGAGAGCCGAATATGGCAAGACGACGGAGAAAACTGAAAACCAAAAAGCTCATCGGCACCCTGTTGGTGCTGGTTTTGCTGGGATTTATCGCATGGGGCGGGTGGTACGTTTACAGCACCATCCAGCTGTTCAACAAGAGCCGGACGGAGCTGCCCTCGGACCCGTCGGAGTTGGGGATTTCCTCCCAAACCGAGGAGTCCGGGCTGGTTGACGACGCCTCCGACGCCTCCATCACCAACATCGCCCTGTTCGGCGTGGACCGCCGGGACGAGACCGAAGCCGCCCGTTCCGACGTCATCATGATCGCCACCGTGGACAAGCGGCACAACAAGATCAAGCTGGCCTCGGTGATGCGGGACAGCTACGTGCCCGTGGAGGGCTGCGGCAAGACCAAGATCAACGCCGCCTATTTCTACGGCGGGCCCACCCTGGCCATCAAGACCCTGAACCAGGTCTTTGGGCTGAACATCACCGACTACGTCACCGTCAACTTCCGGGAAATGGCCGCCATCGTGGACGCGGTGGGGGGCGTGGAGATCGACATCTCCGAGGCGGAGCGCAAGGACGCCAACCACAACATGATCGAGCAGGCCGCCATGGACGGCAGCAAGGTGGACACCATCCAGCAGGCGGGGCTCCAGACCCTCAGCGGGATGCAGGCCGTTGGCTACGCCCGGATCCGGTACGTGGGCAACGCCGACTTTGAGCGGACCCAGCGCCAGCGCAACGTCATGCAGGCCATCTTCAAAAAGGGCAAGTCCATGAGCCCCCTGCAGTACCCGGAGATGATCCAGAAGATGCTGCCGGTGGTGGAGACTTCCCTGGAGCTGTCGGAGATCATGGACATGGCCGGGATTCTCCTGCGGGACGTGTCCATGGAGGACGTGCGGTTCCCGTGCAACGAGGACCTGATTGACGGGGGGAGCCTTATGGTCAACGGGGTGGATTACCTCAACTACGATCTGGAAGCCACCCGGCAGAAGATGCACGATTTCATCTACAACGACGTGATGCCGGTGCAGCCGTAAGGCCGTCGGCAGAAAAACGGACCTCCGCAGGATGCTGCGGGGGTCCGTTGGCGTCTGTGGGGGTCATTCCCGGTCAAAGGCCAGGCTTTCCACCATGGATTCGTCGATGATGGCGATGAAGGTGGGACCGACGTTGCCCTTGGCGGGGGTCCCGTCGGAGAGGGTGAAGGTGAACTGGTTTTTGTAGGAGCCTTTGGCCCAGGTAATGGGCTCCAGGCCGCCGCCGGTGAGGAACCAGCCCCGGCCGCTGTCCAATGCCACCTCCCGGAGGATGCCGCCGTCGTAGCTGGTGATGCCGGTGGCCAGGATCAGGACGTTTGAGAAGGTCAGGACCTCGCCGGTGTCGGCGTCGATGTGGGGCTGGCCCTTGCGCTGCTTCTCATAGAGGCCGGTTCCGGCGTTATAATCGAAGCGGTCGCTGGAATAGCCGGAGAACTTGACGTAGACCCCCGAGACCTTTTCTGCGGGAGCGACCGGCGTCTGGGAAATCTCCAGGGGCGGAATGGGGTCGCCCTCCAGGGAGTAGCCCCGCTTTTCGCAGACCTGGGCGATGGCTTCGCCGTTGATGAAGTAGCTGTGCTCCACGCCCCGGGAGTTGGCCCGCTCGGCATCCTTATAAAAGGCGGTGGTGCCGTAGATCAGGCCGTCTACGTTGTCCATGCCCCGGTCGGCCACGGCGGCCTTGCCGGGCTTGCTTCCGCCGAAATGGACGAAAATGGGATCGTAGGGGTAGGCCAGGTCGGTGTAGTAGTGGCGGACGCTGCGGACGGGGCCGGTATAGGGGACGGCGTCAAGGTCGGCAAAGACCGCCATCATCCGGGTGATGCCGCCCTCGGTGACGACCTCATAGATCACGTCGGCGGCGGAGAGGCCCCGGTGGGGGACTGCCGCATCGATGTTGTTGACCATAATGGCCACCGGCCGCTTTCCCACGGCGGATTCCGGGTAGTCGGCCTCGCCGGTCAGGGGGTTCCGGGGACCGGCGGGCTCCGGTTCGGGCTCGGGTTCCGGCTCTGAGGAGACCGGTTCCGGTTCGCTGGAGGGCTCGGGGAGGAGGAAGGAGCTTTCCTCCGGCTCCGAGGAAACCGGAGCGGGGTCGCTGCCGCAGCCGGACAGGACCGGCAGGGAAAGGCTCAGGCAGAGGACGGCGCAGAGGGCGGTTTTCAGCAGGCGTTTCATGGTTCATCGACTCCTTTCTCGTATCCGGGGAAGCGGATGCCGGCCAGCCGCCGGATCTCCGCCATGGTCCGGGAGACCTCCAGGGACAGCCGGGAGGCGTAGGCGTATTCCTCCCGGGTCTCCTCCGGGGAGGTGATGTAACGGAGGAAGTCCCTGGCCTCGCCGCTCATGAGGACGGGCTTGTCCACCTCGCCGGCCAGGGTCCGGAAGGAGCCGTCGTTGCGGTACAGCCGGATGCCGGTGAGCTTGGAGACGGATTCCAGGGTCAGGGTCCCGGCGTCGCCGAAAATCTCCGAGCCCAGGCGGCTCTGGCCGGTCTTGGAGCAGCAGAGGGTGACCAGCTTGTCCGGGTACTCCAGAATGGCGGCGCAGCTGCCGTCGGCGCCGCTGGACAGGAAATCCGCCGCCGCTGTGATCCGCCGGGGCAGGCCGAACCAGTCCAGGGCGGGGTAGACGCAGTAGACCCCCAGGTCCATAAGGCTGCCCGTGGCCATTCTGGGGTTAAAGATGTTGGGCAGCTCCCCCCGGGTGTAGGCGGCGTACTTGGAGGACAGCTGGGAAAAGTCCAGGTGGGCCGAGGTGATCCTCCCCAGGGCGGGGAGGGCGTCCAGCACCGCTTGACGCTGGGGAAGGTGGAGCATCATGATGGCCTCCAGGTAGATAAGGCCCCGCTCCGCTGCCAGGGCCTGGAGCTCCTGACACTCCTCCGGGAGGATGGTGACGGGCTTTTCGCAGAGAACGTGTTTTCCGGATAAGAGCATGGTCCTGCTCTGGGCGTAGTGGAGACTGTTGGGGCTGGCGATATAGACGGCCTCGATGGAAGGGTCGGCGGCCAGGGCCTCCGGGGTGGTGTAGACGGTGGAGACGCCGTACTTTTCCCCAAAAGCTAGGCCCTTTTCCCGGCTCCGGGAGCAGACGGCGGAAAGCTCCCACCCTCCGGCCAGGGACGCGCCCTGGATGTAGGAATCCACGATCCAGCCGGTGCCGATAACAGCGTAACGCATAGGGGGTCCTCCTTTTCAAACGTTACCTCCATTATAGCAAATGCCGGGGATTTCCGCAAGGCGGATGGAGGGAAAGTTTTACAATCTGTTCACCGGGCGGGGGCTTCTTTTTTCAAAAAAGGTGTGGTATACTGAATTGAATTGCCGAAAAGGAGCTGTTGCATGTGCCGTCCTTCACCCGAAAGGCCATCATCGAGTCGTTTCTGAAGCTGCTGAACCAAAAGCCCCTGAACCAGATTACCGTCAAGGACATTGTGGAGGACTGCGGCATCAACCGCAACTCCTTCTATTACCATTTCGAGGACCTGCCCACCCTGGTGGAGACCATCGTCCGGGAGGACGCCGACCGGATCATCGCCGAGCACGCCGCCGCCACCTCCCTGGAGGAGTGCCTGGACATCGCCCTGGATTTCGCCATGAAGAACAAGAAGGCGGTGCTCCACATCCAGAATTCCGCCAGCTCCGCCACGTACATGCAGTATCTGGACCGGGTATCCTCCCATGTGGTGGAGGAGTACATCGACACCGTGCTGGCAGACGTTCCGGCCAAGGAGGAAGACAAGGCGCTGCTGGTCCACTACTATAAGTGCGAGTTTATGGGCCAGATTCAGGACTGGCTCAACAGCGGCATGAAGTACGACATCCGGGGGCAGTTCCACCGGCTGTGCCAGCTTTTTGGAGGGGCCGCCCAGACGGCCTTCCGCCGTTCCGCCGGGCTGGAGCCCATGGCGGATTCAGACAAATGACCCTGTGTGCCTAAAAATCAGATAAACCCCATCCCGTGCCCATTTTTTCGGCACGGGATTTTTGCTGTCTATACCGTTTTTTCCGCAGAGGGGATATAATAACTTACGAAAGAAACGGAAAGGAAGCGAACCTATGCGTTCAGAAAAACCGGCCTCCATTCGATGCATCCAGACGGCCAAGGCGGGATACCTGGCGGTGTCCGCGGCGTTGTGCGTGCTGGGCGTGGTGCTGATCCTGTTCCCGGGGATTTCCGCAAAGGCGCTGTGCTACATTTTGGGCGGCGTTATGGCGGTTTACGGCATCGTCAAGATGGTAGGCTACTTCTCAAGGGATTTGTACCGGCTGGCCTTCCAGTACGACCTGGCCTCCGGGGCGCTGATCACGGCTCTGGGAATTATCATGCTGCTGATTCCCGACGGGGTGATTTCCGTGACCCACACGGTCATCGGCATCCTGATCCTGGCGGACGGATTGTTCAAAATCCAGATTGCCATTGACGCCAAGCGCTTCGGCGTAAGGAAATGGTGGCTCATCACCGCCTGCGCCATTCTCACCGGGATTCTGGGGCTGCTGCTGATTCTCCATCCCTTTGCGGGGGCCCAGGCTGCGGTGATCCTGCTGGGCGTGGGGCTGCTGGCCGAGGGAATCCTCAGCTTCAGCGTGGCCCTCTGCGCCGTGAAGATCGTCCGCCATCAGCAGCCGGACGTCATCGAGGTTTCCTACACCGAGCATAAGGGGGACTGCTGAACCATGAAATTCGGAAAATTCGTCGTCAGGTTCCGGGTGCCCATCCTGATCATCGCCCTGATCCTGCTGATCCCGTCGGTGTTCGGGATGCTGGGGACCCGTATCAATTACGACATGCTCAACTACCTCCCCGAGGACATGGACACGGTCATCGGGCAGAATGAGCTGCTGGAGGATTTCAACAAAGGCGCCTTCTCCTTCGTCATTGTGGAGGATATGGAGCCCAAGGACGTCTCCGCCCTGAAGGAGAAAATCGAGCAGGTGGACCACGTGGACACCGTCCTGTGGTACGACAGCTTCGCCGACGTCTCCATCCCCATGGAGATGCTGCCGGATAAACTCTACGACGCCTTCAATAACGGAAACGCCACCATGATGGCCATCTTCTTCGACACCTCCACCTCCTCCGACGACACCATGGACGCCATTCGGGAGATCCGGTCCATTGCCGGAAAGCAGTGCTTCGTCTCCGGCATGTCGGCTCTGGTCACGGACCTGAAGGACCTCTGCGAGAAGGAAGAACCCATTTACGTGACGCTGGCGGTGGTCCTGGCCTGCGCCGCCATGATGATTTTCCTAGACGGCTGGCTGGTGCCCTTCGTTTTCCTGGCCAGCATCGGGATGTCCATCCTCCTGAATCTGGGCACCAACTATTTTATGGGGGAGATTTCCTACATAACCAAGGCCCTGGCCGCCGTTTTGCAGCTGGCCGTGACCATGGACTACTCCATCTTCCTCTGGCACAGCTACAATGAGAAGCGGGAGCAGATTTCCGACCGCAAGGAGGCCATGGCCGCCGCCATCGGCGAGACCCTGACCTCGGTGGTGGGAAGCTCCATCACCACCATTGCGGGCTTTATCGCCCTGTGCTTCATGTCCTTCACCCTGGGCCTGGATCTGGGCATCGTCATGGCCAAGGGCGTGCTGCTGGGCGTGCTGGGCTGCGTCACCGTGCTGCCCGCCATGATCCTGCTGCTGGATAAGCCCTTGCAGAAGACCCGGCATCGCTCCCTGATCCCCAATATGGAGAAGTTCTCCAAGGGCGTGGTGAAGATTTTCCCGGCGTTCCTGGCGGTGTTCGTGGCGCTGGTGATCCCCTTCTACTACGGATACAGCAAGACCAACGACGAGGTCTACTACGATATGGGCGAGTGTCTGCCCCAGGATATCGATTACGTCATTGCAAACTCCAAATTGAGCGAGGACTTTGACATCGCCTCCACCCACATGCTCCTGGTGGACGCCGACCTTCCCACTTCGGAGGTCCGGGCCATGATCGGCGAGATGGAGGATGTGGAGGGCGTCAAGTACGTCCTGGGCCTGGAATCCGTGGTCGGCTCCCTGGTCCCGGAGGAGATTCTGCCGGATTCCGTCCGCAGCGTCCTGAAAAGCGACAAGTGGGAGCTGCTCCTCATCAACTCGGAATACCGGGTGGCCAGCGACGCGGTCAACGCCCAGCTGGACTCCTTAAATGCCATTTTGAAGGACCATGACCCCGGCGGGATGCTTATCGGCGAGGCTCCCTGCATGAAGGACATGATCGAGACCACCAACCACGACTTCCAGGTGGTGAACCTGGTCTCCATCATCTCCATCTTCCTCATCATCGCCGTGGTGGAAAAGAGCATCACGCTGCCCTGCATCCTGGTGGCGGTCATTGAGCTGGCCATCTTCATCAATCTGGGGCTGCCCCACTTCTTAGGACAGTCGCTGCCCTTTATCGCCCCCATCTGCATCAGCACCATCCAGCTGGGCGCAACGGTGGACTACGCCATCCTCATGACCACCCGGTATAAGGCCGAGCGCCAGGCCGGGCAGGACAAACGGGCGGCGGTTTCCATCGCTCTGTCCACCTCCATTCCGTCCATTATCGTCAGCGCCATGGGGCTCTTTGCAGCCACCTTCGGCGTGGCCATCTACTCGGACATCGACATCATCCGCTCCATGTGCATGCTCATGGCCCGGGGCGCAATCGTCAGCATGTTCTGCGTCATTCTGATTCTGCCGGCGATGCTGATGCTCTTTGACAAGGTCATTTCGGTCACGACTTGGGGCTTCCGTTCCAAGAAATCCAACCAGGAGGGATAACTCATGAAAGACAGCAAGAAAATCGGCCTGCGCATCGCATCCCTGACCCTGTGCCTGGCCATTGCCTGCGGCGGTAGCATCGCCGTGGTCCGGGCTTCCGGGGAAAATACAGAGTCCGGCAGCACCTCCGCTTCCAGTGAATCCAGCGCGGCCTCTGCCGCGGCTACGGCGGCTTCCGGCGACGGCAGCGCCTATAAAGAAGAAACGGTTTACGTCCTGGCCGGGGCCGATGGCTCCGCCCAGAAGATTATCGTCAGCGACTGGCTGAAAAATTCCGGCGGGGAGGCATCCCTCAACGACCGGACGGATTTAAGCGACGTCTCCTGCGTCAAGGGGGACACCGCCTACACCCTGGGCAGCGACGGGGCCCGGGTCTGGGAGGCCCAGAGCGGCGACGTTTACTACCAGGGCACCTCCGACAAGGAGCTGCCGGTCAGCGTCACCGTCCGCTACACCCTGGACGGCCAGCCCATCTCCGCCGAGGAACTGGCGGGAAAGAGCGGGAAAGTCACCATCCGCTATGAATACACAAACAACCTCACCGCCCAGGTGGAAATCAACGGCAAAACCGAGACGGTCCACGTGCCCTTCGCCGTGCTCACCGGGATGATCCTGGACAACGACCACTTCCGGAACATCGAAGTCTCCAACGGCAAGCTCATCAACGACGGCGACCATACCGTAGTGGCCGGGCTGGCGCTTCCCGGGCTCTCCGACGACCTGAAGCTGGATGCAGAGAAGCCGGAGCTTCCCGAATACGTGGAGATCACCGCCGACGCAGAGGATTTCACCATGTCGAACACCGTGACCCTGGCCACCTGCAGCCTGTTTGGGGAGCTGGAGTTGGACGACGAGGACGCTCTCAGCGCCGTGACCGATGCGCTGGACCAACTCACCGACGCCATGGACCAGCTGATGGACGGCTCCTCCGCCCTCTACGACGGCCTGAACACCCTGCTGGAAAAATCCGGGGAGCTGATCTCCGGCATCGACCAGCTGGCGGCGGGCTCCAAGGAGCTTTCTAACGGAGCGGCGGCCCTCCAGAGCGGGGCTTCCACCCTGGCTGACGGCGCGTCCACGCTGAAATCCGGCACGGCGGAGTTGAAATCCGGCCTGAACACCCTGACCGCCAACAACGGCACCCTCAACGCCGGGGCCAAGCAGGTCTTTGACTCCCTGCTGGCCATGGCCAACACCCAGCTGAAATCCGCCGGCCTCACCGTTCCCACCCTGACCATCGAAAACTACGGCCAGGTCCTGGACGGCGTGCTGGCCAACCTGGACGCCAAGACCATCCGGCAGCTGGCCTATAATACCGCCCTGGAAAAAGTCACCGCCGCAGTCAACGCCCAGAAGGATCTGGTTCGGGCCGGCGTGACCCAGGAGGTTCAGAAGCAGGTCCTGGAAGGGGTTCTGGCCCAGTCCGGACTGGGGATGAACACCGAGCAGTACCAGGCCGCCGTGGCCGCCGGACAGGTCCCGGCAGAGGTCCAGGCCCAGATCAGCGGCACGGTGGACGCCATGATGCAGAGCGCGGACATCCAGGCCAAGATCGACGCGGCCACCGCGGATCAGGTGAACAAGCTCATCGACCAAAACATGAACTCTGACGAGGTCCAGGCCCAGATCGACAGCGCGGTGAACAGCGCGGCCTCCGGGAGCAGCAGCATCAAGGCACTGAAAGCCCAGCTGGACAGCTACAATCAGTTCTATCAGGGGCTGCAGACCTACACCGACGGAGTGGCCTCCGCTGCCGCCGGAGCCTCCAGGCTGGACGCCGGGGCCGGTTCCCTCAAGGACGGCGCGGACCAGTTGAGCACCGGCGCAGGCTCCCTGAAATCCGGTGCGGACGCCCTGGCCAGCGGCATCGGCTCCCTGAAAGAGGGCAGCGGCGCGTTGGTTGACGGCGTGACCCAGCTTCGGGACGGGGCGATGCAGCTCTCTGACGGCCTGAAGGAGTTCAACGAGCAGGGCGTCCAGAAGCTGACCGGCGCGGTCAGCGGCGACCTGGAGGGCATGGCGGACCGTCTGAAAGCCATGCGGGACGCGGCGGCTTCCTACCAGAGCTACGGCGGCATTGCCGACGGCATGGACGGGCAGGTGAAGTTCATCTACCGCACGGCGGCCATTGAGAAGTAAATCCCAGAAGAACACCCCCGGCAAGGCGCATGGAAAGCGTCGGGCCGGGGGTGTTTTTTGTCGAAAACGTCCTTTGAAAATCCGGAAAAACTGTGCTATAATGAGAATAGAACCTCCCGGAGCGTATAAACGCAGTCGGATATTACAAATCGTTGTGAAATGGAGGAGATCGGATGGGCTTGGAAGGCAGTACGGTGCTGTACGGAAGTCACGGCGTGTGCAGGGTCACAGGGACCGCGTCCCGGGATTTTGGCGGGCGGGAGGCCCTCTATTACGTGCTGGAGCCGGTGTACGACGGCGGCGGGACCATCTTCGTGCCGGTGGACAACCCGGCGCTGTCCGCCAAAATGCGCCGGGTCCTGACGGCGGAGGAGGTCCGGGCCATGATCCGGGAGATGCCGGAGGAGGAGCCCATCCCCTTGGGCGACACGGCCCGGCAGCGGGAGATCAGCGGCGAAATCCTGCGCTCCGGGGACCGCAGGCGGCTGGTGCAGCTGATCAAGACTCTCCACGTCCGGCAGCAGGCCCGCCGGGAGCAGCGGAAAAAGCCCTGCGCCCAGGACGAGCGGATCATGAAGGAGGCGGAAAAGCTCCTTTACGAGGAGTTCGCCTACGCCCTGAACATCCGCCGGGATCAGGTGCTGCCCTTTATCTTACAGGAGCTGGGGGAGCGGTAAAAACCGGCTGCCGTTGAAGTCCGGCGGCAGCCGCCCTCGTTTCCTTTACGAAAGGAGACGAGATCATGCGAAAAATTCTGGGATGGATCATGGCGGCGGCGCTGGCCCTTCTGGCGGCGGGCTGCGGGAGCAAACCGGCGGAGGACGCCTTTACCGTGGAGGTCCGCTGCGAGAGCCAGGGGGTCTACCAGCTCTATTACACCTACTACCTGGACGGGGAGTCCTGCGGAATGGGCGGCATGGCCGATCTGGACGGCAGAGAGCTGACGGCGGAGACGGAACTGCGGCTGGAATTTTCCAAAGCCCGGCTGGACGGCCGGGAGGACATCCGCACCTTCGCCATCGACTTTTCGCCCTACGGGAAGGATGACGTCCGGGAGATCGGCACCACCAACCGCCTGGAAATTCCGGCGGAGTACGGAAAGCGCTGGGTCGTCGTCTTTTCCGGGGACCGGGAGACGGGATACACGGCGCAATTGCAGGAGGAATAAAAAACCGGCCGGAACTGCCTTGACAGGCGGCTCCGGCCGGCGATTTTTGCGCTTATACGCGGGGAAGGACTTCGGTTTCGAAGAAGGAGCTGGCCGTATCCGGCTTCACGGAAAACAGGGCGTCGTCCAGGGTCACGCAGACCCCTTGCTGACAGTTTCCGGTGCAGAAGGTGGCGGTCAGTTCGATTTTGTCCTCCAGGTGGTGGGCTGCGATGAGCTCCTGGAACTGATCCACGATCTCCTTGGAGCCTTTCAGGTGGCAGGAGCTGCCGATACATACGGTGATTTTCATAATGATTCCTCTTATTGTCAGATTGGCGTTACAGCTTTTCAGCCAGGCGCTTGGCCAGCACCGCAAGGGAGCCGGCAATGTCTTCGTTGCGGACCAGCACGTCCTCCGGGACGCTGAGGCGCACCGGCGCAAAATTCCAGATGGCCAGGACGCCGCTGCTGACCAGAATGTCGCAGACAGACTGGGCGTCCTCGGCGGGAACGGCCAGGATGCCCAGATGGATCTGCATCCGGCAGCAAAGGTCCGCCAGCTTTTCCAGAGGGAGCACCGGCTTGCCCGCAATGGTGGTCCCGGCGAGGTCGGGGTCCCGGTCGAAGGCGGCGGCGATCTCCAGGCCGTAATCGGAAAAGCCGTCGTAAGAAAGCAGCGAGCGGCCCAGATTCCCCGCCCCCACCAGGACCGCCGTGTCCACGTCGTGGTAGCCTAAGAAGCGCTCCAGGTCCGCAGTCAGGTCCCGGGTGACGTAGCCCACCTTGGGGCGGCCGCCGGAGCTGACCGACGCCAGGTCTTTCCGGACCTGGACATCGCCCAGCCGCAAGGCGTCGGCAATGGCGGTGGCGGAGATGTTCTCCGGGGTGTCGTCGGGAAGGGAGCGGAGGTAGTTGAGATAAAGGGGCAGGCGCTGCAGCGTCTGCGTCGATACAGATCGCTTTTCCATGCTTTCCCCCTGTCTGGATTACTGGGCGGCCAGCTGGGCGTCCCGGGCCTTGTCCAGCTTGACGTTGCGGAAGTAAAGGGACACGTCGATGGAAATCTCAATGAAGTTGAGAACGTAGAAGAACCAGCTCAGGTAGAACAGAAAGCCTTCCGACTGGCCGTTGGCCACGGCGTTGGAGAACAGGATCACCTTCCGGGCGATGCCGAAGATGTAGCCGATGAGGAGGAAAATCTCGAAAAAGAGACTCTTGCCCTTAGCCGTCCGGGACGTCCAGGATTTGCGGATGGAGATCGGCCAGGAAAGGCCGAAGCAGAGGATCATCAGCGCTTCAAGTAAATCAGTCATGTTGTCTCCTTAAATCACTCGTCGTTTATTTCTTGCGGGCGTAGTTGGGCAGCAGCTTGGGCGAAACGATATCGCTGTGGATGCCGGCAGCCTCGGCTTCCGCCTCAAAGCGGTTCACATGGTCGAGGGTCAGCTTGCCGGTCTTCACGGACTTGCTCTTCTCGCCGGCGTTGCGGCCTGCGCTGCGTCCGAAGACGATGATATCAAGCAGAGAGTTGCCCATCAGACGGTTCCGGCCATGGATGCCCCCGACGGCCTCACCGGCCACAAAGAGGTTCTCCACACCGGTCATGTTGTCGGCGGAGATGTCCAGGCCGCCGTTCTGGTAGTGGAGGGTGGGGTAGACCAGGATGGGCTCCTTCCGGATGTCGATGCCGTATTTGCCGAACATCCGCAGCATGGCGGGGATGCGCTTCTCGATGGTGCCCTCGCCGTTTTTCAGCTCGATCATAGGAGTGTCCAGCCACACGCCGACGCCGCCGGGGGTGTGGACGCCCTTGCCGTTGGTGGAGCACTCCCGGATGATGGAGGCAGCGGAAACGTCCCGGGTCTCCAGGGGGTGCATGAAGGCTTCGCCGTCCACGTTGATGAGCTTTGCGCCCAGGGAACGGACCTTCTCGGTGACCAGTGCGCCGAAGATCTGCTCGGGGTAAGCCGCGCCGGTGGGATGGTACTGGAGGGTGTCGGCGTAAAGGAGCTTGGCTCCCGCACGGTAGCCCAGAACCAGACCGTCGGCGGTTGCGCCGTAGTGGTTGGAGGTGGGGAAGCCCTGGTAATGGAGCCGTCCCGCGCCGCCGGTGGCGATGATAACGGTCTTGGCCCTGGCAATGAGGATTTCCTTGGTCTCCATGTTCATGAGGACCGCGCCGGCGGCCTTGCCTTCGTCGTCCAGGATCAGCTCGATGGCGGCGGTAAAGTCCACCACGGGGATGCCCCGGTTCAGGACCTCGTCCCGGAGGGTCCGCATGATCTCCGCACCGGAGTAGTCCTTGGCTGCGTGCATCCGCTTTCGGGAGGTGCCGCCGCCGTGGGTGGTGATCATGGTGCCGTCTTTATCCTTGTCGAACTCCACGCCCAGGTCGTTGAGCCACTGGATGGCTTCGGGAGCCTCCGTGACCAGCCGGTAGAGCAGCTCGGGCTTTGCAGCAAAGTGGCCGCCGCCGAAGGCGTCCAGATAATGGATGGCGGGGGAGTCGTTGGGCTTGTCGGCGGCCTGGATGCCGCCCTCTGCCATCATGGTGTTGGCGTCGCCCAGGCGGAGCTTGGTGACGATCATGGTCTTGGCTCCGGTGTTGTCCGCTTCGATGGCCGCGGAAGCGCCTGCTCCGCCGCCGCCGATGATGAGGACGTCAGTGTCGTAGTCGGGATGGGTCAGGTCGATGTCCGCGGGGTTTACCCGGGATTTGCCCTGGAGCAGAGCGGCCAGCTCCGTGGGGACCTTTTCGCCCTTGTTGGGGCCGATCTGCAGGACGGCGAACTCTCCCTCTTTGTAATCGGGGTGGTAGGTTTTCAGGAGGTTGTCCTTTTCCTCAGCGGTCATCCGGCGGGGCTCCAAAGCGGCGTTTTCCGCCCGGGCAGCCTCCACCTTCTTCATGGATTCCAGCATTTCGTTGGTGTACATAGGTGTCCCTCCTTACTTCTCGATTTCCCGGTGGTTGTAAAGCTCCTGCATTTCCGCAAGGGGCTTCTGCATCAGGCTTTCCAGCAGTTCTTTGAAGTCGCCGTCCTTGATTTCCTTGACGCGATCTTCCAAATGCTGAGACTTGGGAGCCAGATACTTGCCGTTCAAGCGGCGGGCCAGCATGGCCACCTGGGGATGGGAGATGCCGGCGGGGCACCGGGAGGAGCAGACGCCGCACATAACGCAGTCGAAGGACTCCTCGGCGCATTTTTCATACTCGCCCCGCTGAGCGTAGGCGATGTACTGCATGACGTTGAGGCCCTGGGTGCAGCTCTTGGTGCAGGCGTTGCAGCCGATGCAGCTGTAAATTTCCGGATAAAGCTCCATCATGATCTGCTGGTTCGGCTTGATCTCGTTGATGTCATAAGTACGCTTGTCTGTGGGGAAGAACGGAATGCTTGCAACATACATGCCCTCCTGCACCTGTGTCTGGCAGGCAAGGCAGGTCTTCAGCTCGTTCACACCCTTAATGCGGTAGATAGTTGCGCAGGCGCCGCAGAAACCGTGACGGCAGCCGCAGCCTCTTTTCAGCGTATAACCGGCATACTCCATAGCGGTCATAATCGTGAGGTCTGCGGGGACGCTGTACTTCTTACCGAAAAAATATACATTTACCATATTTTCCATGTTACGCCAACCCCTTTCTTAATACTCGTTCGGCAGCTCGTCGATCTCGTCGCAGCGGAACACCGGGCCGTCCTTGCAGACGTACTTGGAACCGATGTTGCAGCGGCCGCACTTGCCGATGCCGCACTTCATGCGCAGCTCCAGCGTGGTGTAGACCTGTTCTTTCGAGAAGCCCATTTCAATCAGCGATGCTAAGCAGAATTTGATCATGATCGGAGGTCCGCAAAGCAGCGCCGTTTTGTTTGTAT
>OIXH01003074.1_pt1 | contig 15457 bp, 12 predicted proteins | sample 1587741 | NCBI WGS metagenome assembly OIXH01 (sample SAMEA3888916, study PRJEB22519) | human gut metagenome | biome: human gut; feature: human-associated habitat; material: faeces | place: Denmark | collected 2011 | reverse complement strand
TCCTTCCGGAGTTGTTCCCAAAATGACGTTATATCCGACAAGAACAGCCGCCAAAGTCGCCGCCGCCTACTCCAGCTGCCCCGTGATCAACGCCGGCGACGGCGGACACCTCCACCCCACCCAGACCCTCACCGACCTGGTCACTCTGGTCCGGGAAAAAGGCCGCCTGGACAACCTGACCATCGGCATCTGCGGCGATTTGAAATACGGCCGCACCGTCCATTCTTTAATAAAAGCCCTGACCCGCTTCCCCGGCAACCGCTTCGTTCTGATCTCCACCGACCAGCTGGCCGTTCCCGCTTATGTCAAAACCGTTCTCAACAGCGCCGGCTGCCCCTACCGGGAGGTCTACTCCCTCACCGAGGCCATCGGCGACCTGGACGTTCTTTATATGACCCGCATCCAGGCCGAGCGCTTCGCCTCCCGGGAGGAATATGAGCGCCAGAAGAACGTCTACGTCCTGGACACCGAGAAAATGTCCCTGGCCAAGCCCACTATGAAGGTCCTCCACCCCCTCCCCCGGGTGGACGAGATCACCCCCGAGGTGGACGAAGACCCCCGGGCCGTCTATTTCAAGCAGGCCCGGAACGGCGTCTACACCCGTATGGCCCTGATCCTGACCCTGCTGGGGGACCACGCCCCCTCCGTCACCCTTTTCCAGGGCGGCTCCCACAGCGACGAACCTTGCGCAAACCCCAACTGCATCACCAACCAGGAGCACTACCTGAAGCGCTCCTTCCTGGAAAACAGCGGCATGTTGGTCTGCGAATACTGCGAGCACAAAAAACTCATCTGACGAAAGGAGTCTCATTATGAGCATCATCCACGCAACCACCGAAGCCTTTGACCAGCTTCTCCAGTCGGACAAGCCCGTCCTTGTGGACTTCTGGGCCACCTGGTGCACCCCCTGCCGCATGATGGCCCCCATCCTGGACCAGATCGCCGAGGAAGTCGGCGACCGCGCCCTGATCTGCAAGGTCGATGTGGATGCCGAGCCCGCCCTGGCCCAGGAGTACGGCGTCATGAGCATCCCCACCCTCATCGTCTTCAAGGATGGCGAGATCGCCGCCCAGACTGTCGGCGTCCAGCCCAAACAGGCCGTCCTGGACATGCTGGCTCTTTGATCCCACCCACGCAAAAAGCCCTCCCACCCAGGAGGGCTTTTCTTTATTCACTGCCGCTTCATCTGCCGCAGAAAGAGCCAGACCGCCAGAGCCGCCGCCCCGGCGCCGTACCCCAGCACCCACCAAAGGTGGGGAAATACCCCGGAAAACTCCCCCCGGAGCACCCCCCGCTCCAGCTCCACGGCGTGAACAAAGGGCAGCGCATAGGCAGCTTTCCGGAACCCGCCGCCTACCAGGTCCAGATCAAACCACACCCCGGACAGCCACGCCGTCAGATTGGTCAGCAGCGCCCCGCAGATGCCGCCCACCTGCTTCACCGTCAGCACGCTGCCGCACAGCAGCCCCAGGGCGATGAAAAACACCGACACCGGCAGCAGAAACAGAATGGCCCATCCAATGGTCCCCGTCACCGGCAGCCCCAGAATCACCGCCGCCAGATAGCAGACCACACCTTGTCCCGCCGCCATGGGCAGCAGCGGCAGCATGTACCCCAGAATGAAGTCCCCGGCCGTCAGCGGCGTGGTGTACAGCCGCTGCAACAGGGCGCTTTCCCGGTCCCTGGCCACCAACGTGGCGGAAAACAGCGCCAGAAACGCCAGTCCAAAGACCGTGATCCCCGGCGTCAGCTCCGGCAGCTCAAATAAGCTCACCGGCACGTTGGCCTGAATGGCCGTGAGCAGCAGCAGCAGAATCACCGGGAACCCCAGCCCGAACCCCAGGTTCAGCGGGTCCCGCAGGATTTCCTTGGCCGTCCGCCCGGAAAAAGCCAGCATTTTCATTTCCCCGCCCCCTTTACAATGGCCACAAAAGCGTCCTCGAACCGCTCCGTCCCGGCCAGAGCCTTCAATTCCTCCGCCGTTCCCAGCGCCAGCAGCCGCCCGTCCTTCATAATACCGATCCGGTCGGAAAGGGCCTCGGCCTCCTCCAGATAATGGGTGGTCAGAACCATGGTGATTTTTCCCTTCAGCCCCCGGATCAGCTCCCACAGATCGCTCCGGGCCAGAACGTCCAGCCCCAGGGTCGGCTCGTCCAGAAAGAGGATTTCCGGCTCACTGACCAGCGCCATGGCAATGCTCAGCCGCCGCTGCCACCCGCCGGAGAGCTTCCCGGCCTTCCTGCCCAGAACCTCCTCCAGACCAAGCTGCCCGGCCAGCTCCCGGACCTTTTCCCGGCGCTTTTCCTTGGAAAACCCGTGGACGCCGCACATCAGCTCCAGATTTTCCCGCCCGGTGAGATTGGGAGCCACCGCCGTCTCCTGGGGCGAAACGCCGATGATCCCCTTGACCCCGCCGGCGTCGGACACCACGCTGTGCCCGCCCAGGAACGCATCCCCCGCCGTGGGCCTCGTCAGACAGGAAAGCATCTTGATGATGGTGGTTTTTCCCGCGCCGTTGACCCCCAGTAGGGCAAACAGCTCGCCTTTTTCCACCGCCAGATCAAGCCCGTCCACCGCCGTCACCTGTTTGTACCGCTTCGTCAGTCCCTCTGCCCGAATCGCATCCATTTTCATCCCATTCCTTCCCAGTCAGAACTTTTTCCGCCACATAACCGCCGGGCCTCCGATCCAGCCCGGCCTGCGCCGCTCTCCTTCAAACCTTCCCCGCCCCGGAACCTTCCCATTCTTCCCGGCTCCGGCTCCGAAGCCCCCAGTACATGTCGCTGAGCATCCGGCTCACCGTTTCCTCGTCGAAATCCAGATAGGCCGTGGCAATCATGGCCGCAATCCCGTGGACGTACACCCACATTTCCAGATGGAACAGCTGGGCCGCCTCCCGGGAAAGCCCGGTCCCCTTCTGGATCAGCCCGATCAGCTCCCCCACGTCGGCCCAGCCCGGCTTCTCCTCCCGGGAGCGGTCCCGCATGAACAGAAGCTTGAAAAGCTCCCGCTCCTCCTTGGCAAAGCGGATATACGCCATGCCGCTGGCCTTGTAGGGCGGATACTTCCCACCGGCCATGTCCTCCCGGAGATAGCTTTGGTAAAGCCCGTCCGCCGCCTCCATCACCGCCTTCTGCACCTCCTCCATCCCGGAAAACAGGCTGAAAACCGGCTTGGAGGAGGACCCCAGCCTGGCCGCCAGCCCCCTGGCTGTCACCGCGCCGATGCCTCCCTCCCGGGTCAGCTCCAGCGCGGCGGCAACGACCTCCTCTTTTGTAAATCGAAAATCCCGCGGCATACTTCCTCCTTAAAGCAACAAACGTAGCGCTACATCAGTTTCTTTATTATAGCACCCCTCCTCCCCCCTTGTCAAGAGCCCATCTTTCAGCCCGCTTCCAAACGCACCCCCAAAAAAACCGGCACGCAAAACCGCCCCACAGCCCGGAACCCAACCCGCACCCACTCTATCCCCTCCCTGACCCCAACCGCACCTTTTCCTCCCCAAATTTTCATAAGAACCGACACATAAAATCAAGCCAACTATGCCGTTAATTTAAAGCATCACATTAGCAAAGCACAACCGCATCCCTCTCCCTCATAATCCGCTTCCCGCCAACACCCAACCATACTCTCATCCCCTACCGCACCTTTTCTTCCCCAAAACCCCTCACAAAACGTCAACCATTTTTATTTATATAAATCACAACACACACAAAATTTTCTTCAAAATTCCGAATATTTTTCGCATTATAGGCCGAACCTCCTTTGCTCCAGCAGTGTCAAAAATATCACCGCCGATTTTCCGGATTCTCTATTGACCTTTCTTGCTTGATATGCTACAATGCAAGTATCAAATCGTAAACTTTCTTTATTTAATCGGCCAGTCGCCAAAATCCGGAGCCACGGCCCTGTCCGACCCTGAAAGGAGACGTCCCATGAACTTCACCAAAGCCACCATCATCAAGCGAAAGCTGGCCGATCTGGCCGCCCTGATCTATGAGGACCGCCTGGAAATCCCCCAGTGGGAGACCCGCCACGCCACCTTTTTAGGCGAGGACGGCTACACGGACTCCGTAGCCGACGCCCCCATCCGCGTCGGGGAGCGCTGCACCTGCCGGGCCGATTTCACCCGCTGGTTCTCCGCCGACGTCACCGTCCCGGAGAGCTTCTCCGGCAAGCCCCTGGCCCTGGACCTGGAGTTCGGCGGCGAGGGCATCGTCCGGGTCAACGGCGGGATCGTCTCCGCCATCACCTCCTACCTGGTGCCTTGCGGGGCCACCCGCACACGGGTGCTCCTCGCCGACGCCGCCGCGGCGGGAACGGCCTACCACGTGGAGATCGAGGCCCACCTGAACTACATGGAATTCGCCGAGTTCCGTCACAAAGGCGCTGTTTCCATCGAATACACCGTCCGAACCGCCGCCCTTGTGACCATCAACCCCATGGTGGAGTCCTACTATTTCGACATCCGCACCGGCCTGGAGGGCATGGAGACCCTGAAAAACCCCCTGGAAAAAATCGCCAAGTCCGGCACGGTGCTCCCGGAGGACATCCTCCGGCTCATCGAGTCCTGCAGCAAGGACAGCTATTACTACGAAAAGGTCGCCGAGGCCGTGGTGGCCTCCATCACCTGCGTGGACTTCGATTTTGAAAAGGAAGAAATCCTCAGATCCATCCCCAAGGCGGCGGAGGTCTACCGTAGAAAGATGGCGGAAATCTCCGGCCAGACCCACGGCATCATCAAGTTCGTGGGCCAGGCCCATATCGACACCGCCTGGCTCTGGCCCGTCCGGGAGTCCATCCGGAAGTCCGCCAAGACCCTTTCCAACGTCTGCTCCCTCATGGACAAATACCCGGGCTTCACCTTTGCCTTCAGCCAGCCCCAGCTCTTTGAATTTGTCAAGGACCACTACCCCAGGCTCTATGAACGGGTCAGGGAAAAGGTCCGCTCCGGCCAGTTTGAGCTGGTGGGCAACACCTGGGTGGAGATGGACACCAACATTCCCTCCGGCGAGTCCCTGGTCCGGCAGATTCTCTACGGGCGGCAGTATTTCCTCCGGGAATTCGGCAAGTGCTCCGACGTGTTCTGGATGCCCGACGTCTTCGGTTACAGCTGGGCCCTGCCCCAGATCATCAAACGCTCCGGCATGAAGTACTTCTTCACCTCCAAACTCATCAACAACGATGACAACCGGTTCCCCTACTCCCTGTTCCAGTGGCAGGGCGTGGACGGCACCCGGATTCCCGCCTATCTCCAGCGGCTGAACTACAACGGCATGGTATCCCCCGAGACCCTCCAGACCCTGTACCAGCGCTATGACCAGAAAAACGTCCTGGACGAGGCACTGATGACCTTCGGCTACGGCGACGGCGGCGGCGGCCCCTCCTACCAGATGCTGGAGACCGCCCAGCGGCTGAAATCCTTCCCCGGCCTGCCCAGACTGGAGCTTGCCACTTCGGAATCCTACTTCCGGGACGCGGAGCCGGTGATGGAGGCGCTTCCCGTCTGGAACGACGAGATGTACTACGAGTTCCACCGGGGAACCTACACCTCCCAGGCCCATGTGAAAAAGAACAACCGGAAGGCCGAACTCCTTTACCGCCAGGCGGAAATGGCCAGCGTCCTGGCCGCCCAGGAGACCGGCGCGCCCTACCCCTACGACGAATTCCTCAAAGGCTACAAAAAGCTGTTGACCAACCAGTTCCACGACATCATGCCCGGCTCCTCCATCCATTCGGTCTATGAGGACGCCAAAAAGACCTACCGGGAAATCCACGCCATCGGAAACCGCGCCCTGGATTCCGCCGCCCGGAGCCTCTGCGGGAAAATTTCCCACGAGGAAAACAGCGTGGCGGTCTTCAACTTCCTTTCCTGGGAGCGCACCGGATTGGTGGAGCTGGACCTTTCCGGCGCTGTCTTTGAAAATGCGGCGGGCCTGACGGTCCGGGATTCCTCCAACCGGGTCTGCCCCAGCTGCAAGGACGGTCCGGTCCTGCGGTTCCGGGCGAAGCTGGCCCCTATGGCCTACGAGGTCTTTACCCTGACCGAAGCCGCACCCGCGGATGACCCCGCTGTCACCGTTTCCGCCCGGGCCATGGAGAATCGGTTCTACGCCCTCCGCCTGGACGCCGACGCCAACCTGGTCAGCATCTACGACAAGCAGAACCGCCGGGAGGTCCTGGCCGGAGCCTCCAACCGCATCAAGATTTTCGAGGATAAGCCCGGCGGAGAGACCGCCTGGAACATCGACCTGGAATACCAGAACAAGGAGTGGGCCCTGGACGCCGCCGAGTCCGTGGAAGTCGTGGAGCAGAGCGCCTTGCGGGGCGTTCTCCGGGTGAAGCGCCGGTTCCACCGCTCCGCCGTCACCCAGGACATCGTCCTCTACGCCGACAGCGACCGCATCGACTTCATCACCGCTGTAGACTGGGACGAAACCGAGAAGATGATGAAGGCGGAGTTTACCGTGGACGTTCTCTCCTCCAAGGCCGCCTACGAAATCCAGTTCGGCGCCATCGAGCGGCCCACCCACTCCAACACCTCCTGGGACCGGACCCGGTTTGAGGTCTCCGGCCACAAATGGGCCGACCTTTCCGAAGGTAACTATGGCGTCAGCCTGCTGAACGACTGCAAGTACGGCTACGACATCAAGGAGAACCGGATGCGCCTGACCCTTCTCCGGTCCCCCATCGACCCCGACCCCACCGCCGACAAGGGCCACCACGAATTCACCTACTCCCTGCGGCCCCACGCCGGGAGTTGGGTGACTTCCCGGACGGTCCAGGCGGGCTACGAGCTGAATGTGCCCCTGTGGCCCATGTTCTGCCCGGAGGCCGGGGAGGGAGCCTTGCCCAAGGCCCTTTCCTACTTCGCCTGCAGCAGCGGCAACGTGATTCTGGACACCGTCAAGTGCGCCGAGGACCGCAGCGGCGTGATCCTGCGGCTCTATGAGTCCGGCGGCACCAGGACCGACGTCACGCTGCAAACCGCCCTCCCCTTCGCCCGGGTGGCCGAGTGCAACCTGGTGGAGGAGGAAGAACGGGACGTCCCCGCCGGAAACGGCGGCTTCGCCTTCACCATCAGGCCCTTTGAGATCAAGACCTTCAAGCTGGTGCGCTGACAGAAAACCCGGACGGCTATCATGCCGCCCGGGTCCTTTTTTTGCAAAATTCTACTTTCGGAAGGGTTCCGCAATCGCGCCCCAGGGGCCGTTCCACTGGATTTTCCCCTCTTTCACCTGCTGGTAGACGTCGGCCACCGCCTGCTTCAGCGCGTCCTCCTCCTGATGGTCAAATTCCGTCAGGGCCGGGAGGCTGCTGAAGGCGTAGAGGGTGTCGTCCGGGGGATTCACCGCGAAAAAGCTGTCCTCCAGGCAGGTGGGGACGTACTGGTTTTCCGTCTCCGTCCGGTTGAGGAACAAAATCAGCACATCGTCCTTCCGGGGCTTGGTGATCCCGTTGGTTGGGCCGCCGAAAAAGCTGACCGCAATGGTCTTTTCCCGGAGCTTTCCGTACCAGACCTCCGCCACCTCCACCTGGAAAACGGTGGAGGACAGGGAAAAGCGGCTGCCCTCCGGCAGCTGGTCGTTTCCGGCGAAGTCCGTGGCAAGGACCTGACCGTCGTCCTTGACGATGCCCTTTATGACCACGTCGGCCACGATTGCGTTGTTCCGCACCGTGGGCTCCATGGTGTCGAAGCCCCTTCCCTCGGAGAGGACGACCCGGGTATCCGGGTCATACTGCCAGCGGTCGGGGTTATAGACCGGTCCGCTGCCGCAGCCGGTGAGGGAGAGGGTCAGAGAAATGGTCAGAAGTGTGGCAGCAATCCGTTTCATAAAAAGACCTCCTGTCACTGTACGCATACCCACTTCCCGCCGTGGCGTTCGTAGGAAAATCCGTGGATTTCCCAGACCGCTTCGCCGTCCACGAAGCCGCTGAGCTCCACCCGGAGATACAGCCGGTTCCGCCCGCTGAACTCTGCATGGAGCTGCCAGAGGCGCCTGGTGGGGCGCTCCACCTGGTCCAAGGGGAGCGCATCCGGCGGAAATTTCAGGGCCATCTCCGGGAAAGCGGCTGCAACGCCCTTCCGGAAGCTCCTTTTCACGACCCAGGGCATCCGGTCCATCAGGGTGTCGTAGGCATCGGGATATTGGCCGGCCCCGGTCATCGCCGCTGCCTGGCAGAAGGCGTCGGCATAGGCATATCCCAGGGCGTCCTCCTGCAGGACCCAATGCACGATGAAAAGGGCGCAGACCGCCACGGCAATCCCGCACTTGACCAGCAGCGGAAGATTGCCGAAGCGGTTATAGATCGTCCTTGGGAGGTTGGCGGTTGTGTTCATTTTCCATCACCCATTCCGGCGGCGTGATTCTGCAAGCCCTAATGCACCCACACTCCATTGACATCAACGTAATACCCATCCGGTGTAAACTGATTGGTAACGATCTGGCCATACTCCCCAACGTAGTACCAATTTCCATTCTGGTGCAAAATCCAACGGGAGGTGGCCTTCGTTCCATCTTCCTTCAGATAGTACCAGTCACCGTAGTCCTTGACCCAGGTGTTAGTCAGCATTTTTCCGTCGGCGCCGGTGTAGTAATTCTTATCGCCCCACCTGATACGCTCGTTGGTGGACATCGTGAAGTTATAGTTCCGGAGGAAGTACCAGCTGCCCTTGGTTTTAACCCAGCAGTTCCGGAGAATCTGACCGTTGGGACCATAGCAGTACCAGGCGCCGGAAAGCTGCTGCCAGCCGTTTTTCTTCGTCTTAGGATAGCAAGGAATCCAACGGGCTTTCTGCTTTTCCGTAGGTTCACCAAAATAATCGATTAGTCTCTGATTGTTCTCGGAATACAGCGGCTCCACTGACCGGCTTTCAATGATCGAATCATAGTGGCCATTCATTGCAAGGGTCGTAATCGTATCCGGAAAAGCGATCTGGTACTTCCCCGTGTCAAATTCGCCTACACCTGCAGCCGCATCGGCACGCAGTGTGGTTACACCCCAAGGGATGATCATGGTGTAGGTACCCTCCATTTTACCCAACGCCCGACAACCGATAATTTTCAGATCAGGATGAAAAACCGTATCAGGGTGATAGACCGGGCAGTAAAGCAGTTCCGTGCAATCCTTTGTGTACAGATTCCCATTGTATAGAGTCAGGTATGGATTATCTGGATGCAACGTGATACTCCGTACCCCCCAAGCGATGTCCCTACCCGTAATGGTTTTCAGTTCCGCAGGAAGCGCTATGGATGTGCGATTTCCCGGTACAAGGACTACCTGGCTGAGATCCTTGGTATACAGGCAATGATCGTACAGAGCAAAATATTTATTATCCTCGGGCACCTTGATTTCCGAAGCGGTGTACAGATTCAGCAAGGCGTCCTGACTCAGCGTCTGCACATCCGGATGTAAGGTGATGATATCAGGATACTTCGGACAGTAAAGCATTTCGCTATAATCGGCGGTGTACACGCAGCCGTCATACATAACAAAATTCGGATTCCGCTTATCCACCGTAATAGAAGCCGTATAGGCGCTTCCGCTCGGAAAGTCTATGGCATCTTTCCCGATTTTCAGCGTTTTGTCCTGTAACGGATAGAACAGCCACCGGAGACTTACCAGTCCGTCCGCTATCACAACGTGCTCTATCTCGTATCCATCCTTGGCATCCCAAAGTTTCTCCCAAACCTCCGACGAGTAGTAATTTTCAAAAGAAATCGAACCTTTTCCTGAAAAAGTTATCGTCTTCGTCTCGGTGTTCACCGTCCAGCGCACAGCTCTGTCTTTCTGGAAAGAGCCGGTGTACACCCTGGCGGAAACGGTCATGCCGGTAGACAGACAGACGGCAATGGCTAGAACCAACACGGCCAGCATCGTTTTCCAAAGTTTTTTCATTAAGAATGCTCCTTTCATTTTGCCAAAGCGGACCTTTGTTTATAGAAAGACGAAGCAATTCCAAAACGCAACACATTCCGTCGAAAATTTTGAGAGCCATTGATTCACCTCAACCCCCCACCCCATACGCCGGACACTCTGTCCCCGCCGTCACCACCAGAGCGCATCCGGCGGAAGGAAGGATTCCTCAGAAAATGGGGACATAATTGGTCTCCTCAAAGGCACGGCGGCCGTCATCGCCGAGAATCCAGTCCCGGAGCCGCCGGGCGGCGCTGCCTACCGGCTCGTCGGCCCGGATGGCCAGGTAGAACTCGTTGAGCAGCGGGTAGCTCCCGTCGGCGATGGTTTCCTTGGAGGGCTCCACACCGTCTACGGAAAGGAGCCGCAGGTCGGGATTGCCGTACATCTCCGAGGCGTAGTAATAGACGGAGTAGCCGATGGCTCCGGCGCTGTTGTCATAGGTGGCCACCGTGTCGATGAGCTGCCCCATGCCGCCGACGGTAAGGTCCTCCGGAGGGTCCATGGGCGTCACGTCCTTCATCAGCAGCTTAAGGAACATGGTTTGGCTGCCGCTGGTGGCATTGCGCTGGAAGGGAAAAATTTCCTGATCGTCGCCGCCCAGGTCCTTCCAGTTGGCGGTTTTTCCGGTGTAGATGTCCCGGAGCTGATCCTGGCTCAGGTCCTTCACCGGATTGCCGCTGTTGACCAAGAACACCAGGGCGTCCCGGCCCACCGGCGTTACCTCCAGCTCCACGCCGCTTTCCTCGATCTGCTTCTGGGTGTCCTCCGGGGCCTCATAGACCAGGAGGAGGTCCACATCTCCGCTGACCAGCAGGTTCCAGGAGGTGTTGGTGCCGGTGTTGGACGTCCGGTCCTCCGCGTCCTCCAGGGAAATGCCGCAGGTATCCGACAGAATCCGGGCCATCAGGGGCAGGTTGGCCGTGGAGCCGTCCACCCGGGGATACTCCTCCACGGAAGAAAAAACAGGGGCCGGCGCAGGCAGAGAACTGCTCCCGGCAGGCTCCTTGCCGCAGGACGCCAGCACAAGGGAGGCGGTGAGAAGGGCCGCCGCTCCGCGAATCCAGTGTTTCATAAGAATCCTCCTTACTCGTCCTCAAGGGTACGAAATGTTGATGTTTTGTAGATCCAATTGCCGTCCATATCCATGACTCCCATGGAGAAGCCCTGAATCACGCCCAGGTAGTTTCCGCTGACGCTGCAGATGCTCTTGAGCCCGGAAATCCGCACGGAAAAATCCGGGTTCAAAAGATCGATAACCGAGTTGTTGGCGCCGGTTTTGACCCCTTCCAGAATCTCCGTACCCCCCGGAAAGATTGTGCGGTACACCCAACTGTATCGCCCCTGGGGAATCAGGGTATTGGCCTGGCTGTCCACAACCGTGGAATAGTGGGTGTACCGGCTCCCGCCGTCCTTCTCGGGGGTCTCCGTATACCAGCTTAGGGTAAAGGCGTCGTTGCCGATTTGGTAAATTTCGGAATTCCCCCGCCGGAGCATCTCGTGGCCATCCCGCCCCAAAAGCACCGCCGCGCCGTCATTGGTCCGGGCGGTGAACGCCCTGTTGGGCACATCCGGATCCAAAACGTAGATCACGGTGTAATCGTACGGGCTGAGCCGCTCGCCCCGGGCGTCTGTCAGCCAGTAGAACTGATAGTTCCAGTCACACTTGATGCCTACCTCGCCGTCAAAATAGGTCACGCATTCATCGGTGGAAAGGACCTCGGCACACTCCGGCAGCTTCAGCACCCGGGTGCTCCCCTGGTCCTGCACCAAGGCGTAATCCCCGGTGACGCTGACATTTTCGTACAGCATGGGGATCACCTCGTTGAGGTCTGCGTCCAGCAGCCCCCAAAGGTTCTGCTCGTTATCGTAGGAAACGTAGTAATCCGTGTTGGATAGGCTGTAGAAGTACGGTCCTTCGCCGGGCTCGAAAAAGTTGCCGTCCCGGTCGATTCGAACCAGCTCGTTGTCCTCAGAATCGTAAAGGCCCACATATTTTTCCGACGGCACTCCATAGGAAAAGTCCTTCATCACCGTCTCCCCGGTGGAGAGCCGCTCCAGGCGGGTGTTGGAGTCGGAATAGTCCCCGACCAAGAGAAAATCCCCGAAGACCAGGCTGTAATCCCCCTCCGTTTCCGGCCGGACGGTCTCCCCGTTCAGGTCGTAGAGGGTGGAGAAGGTGGCGGCGTCCGTGACCCAGCCGCCCTCGTCCCGGTCCTTGACCTCATACCGCTTGGAGACCAGGTACGCCGGTTCCCGGGTAAAGGCATCGGTCAGGACAGAAACGTTCCGGCCGGAAAGCAGCACCTTCCCGGCGGTGTTGACGATCAGGGTCTCGTCGCCGTTATAGATGGACAAGACCCGGGCGTCCTCCCCGCCGGGAGCCCCCATAGTCTGGGAGACCTCTCCGGAAGCCTGGGAGACCTCCCCGCCCAAGGGCTCAAAAAGACCGCCGCAGGACGTCAGTAAAACCGCCGCAGCTGCGGCAGCTGTCAAAATCCGAAACCTCAATGCAACCCTCTCCTTATTCATCGCTGATTGAATGGAAAATCGATGTTTTGTATCTCCAATTTCCGTCCAGGTCCATGATTCCGGCGGAAAAGCCCTTTTGCACAGAGATATAATCCCCGCTGATCCCATAAATTTCCCGGAGCCCGGAAATCCGAAGGGAGCAGTCGGCATTTAAAAGGTCCAGGACGCTGTAACCGGAGGATTCCGACGCCCCCTGGAGATACCCGCTGCTGCCGTCCATTCCCCAAACCTGACTGATCCAGCTGTAACGTCCGTCAGGGACAACGGTTCCGCCCTTGCTGTCCAGGACCATACAGTGGGAAACGCCGGCGGCTCCCTCACCCGAATCCTGCTCCCACCAGGAAAGAAGATACCGGTCCCGGAGCAGCGGCGTGACAGACGCCCCGGCCTGCCGAAGCAGCACCCGCCCCTGCCGATCCAGGAGCACCGCATTGCCATACTGGTCGGTGGTCGCAAAAGCCGGACAGGGGGCGTTGGCATAATCGGGTAAAAAGTAGTCGAACGCCTCTTCATGGAGCGGCTCTCCCCGGGCATCCACCAACTGATAGCCCCAGTCATCTGCCCCGGCGCCGGCAATCCCCACCTCTCCGTCAAAATAGTTGAGCCGCCGCCCCTCCAGAGCAAGGACCTCCCGGCATTCCGGCAAAAGCAGCGCCTGCGAGGTCGTCCCATCCCATGTCAGAATATAATCGCCGACGACGTTCAGCGATTGATACGCAAGGGGCAGCACGGTCTCCAGGTTCTGATCCACTACGCCCTGCAGCGTGTAATCCCTGTCGTGGGTGATGTAGTAATCCGGGTTGCCGGATTGATAGCAGCTCCAAAAATCTCCAACGTCCCGGAAATTCCCCTCCCGGTCGATCCAGGCCATGGGTTCGGAGTCGGCATTGGAAAGCGCCACGTACTTTTGCCCCAGAATCGAAGTATATACCACCCCGTCCAGCAGGCGCTCTCCGGTGGAAACCCGTTCCAGCATTCCGCCGCGGTAAGCATTCTCAACGCTTACCAGATAATCCCCGAAAGCCGTAACGTACATGCACTCCCGTTCCGGCCGGAGCTCCTTTCCCGTCAAATCGTAGAGAGTGGAAAAGATCTTTGCGTTGATGACCCAGTCATCTTCGCTCCGGTCCATTGATTCATACCGGCGTTTCACGATGTACGCCGGCTCGTTGGTAAAGACGTCGGGCAGCAGATACACTCCCCGCCCGGCAAAGATCTCGTTTCCGTTGGTATCGGCAATCAGGATCTGCCCATCCACACTTACCGGCAAAACCCGGGGTTCCTCCGTTCCGGGAAGAACCGTTTCCGGGACAACGCTTTCCCCGGAGCTCCCCGCCGGATCCGAGGTTTCCGGCGGAAAAAGCCCTCCGCCGCAAGACGTCAGCAGCAGCGCCAACGCCGCCGCCAGAATTTTCCGTTTCACAATCCCACCTTCCTTTCCGGTTCAGTCCATCCCACAGTCTTGCCGGGGACGGTTTTCTCACTTTTATTATAGAGCACTTTTCCCAAAGTTGCAATTACAAACCTATAACAAAAGAACTACAAAGCCGGCGTCAAACGTCTCCAACGGTATCATTCCGTTACTCCTTTCCTTCCTTTCGATCCAGTTCGGCGCAGATTTCCCGAATGGCCGCAGAGGCAACCAGGTCCGTCAGCCGTTCCCGTTCCCAGGGCTCGCCGCCTGCGGGCAGCTCGATCAAAGCCACTCCGCCGGAGCTCCCCCGAATCACCACCACCCGGATCGTCTCACGGCCCGCCAAGACCCGATGGTACACCCGCACCCAAAGATTCCACAGCCGGAATTCCTGTATCAGCATGGCCCTTCCTCCCGCAGTTCCGTTTTTCCAGAATATTCCCCGGCCCGGCCAAGGGTTCCCAAACGCAAAAGGCCCGCCACCGGAATCCGGAGACAGGCCGCATTTTTATCGCTGATCCATGGGAATATAGGGCTGACGCGGGCCGATGCTTTGGTAGGAGGGCCGGATGATCTTCCCGGCGTTGATGATCTCCTCCAGGAGATGGGCGCTCCACCCGGCGATCCGGGCCATGGCGAACACCGGAGTGAACAGCTCCGGCGGCAGCCCCAGCATGTGGTAGACGAATCCGCTGTAAAAGTCGATGTTGGCGCTGACGCCCTTGTAGGTCCGACGCTCCTCGCCGATGACCTTGGGGGCCAGGGACTCCACCATGGAGTAAAGCCGGTACTCCCGGGCCAGCCCCTTTTCCTCGGACAGGGACTTGACGAAGCCCCGGAAAATGTCTGCGCGGGGGTCCGACAGGGAGTACACTGCGTGGCCCATGCCGTAAATCAGCCCGGAGCGGTCGAATTCCTCCTTGTTCAGCAGGCCCTTTAAGTACCGTCGGACCTCGTCCTCGTCCTCCCAGTCCCTGACCTTCTCCTTCATGTCCTCGAACATCCGCATGACCTTGATGTTGGCCCCGCCGTGCTTGGGGCCCTTCAGGGAACCCAGGGCCGCCGCGATGACCGAGTAGGCGTCGGTGCCGGAGGACGCCACCACATGGGTGGTGAAGGTGGAGTTGTTGCCGCCGCCGTGCTCCGCGTGAAGGACCAGGGCCAGGTCCAGAATCCGGGCCTCCAGCTCGGTGTAACGGTTGTCGATGCGGAGCATGTGGAGGATGTTTTCCGCCGTGGAAAGCTCCGGCCGGGGAGCGTGGATGAAGAAGCTGTTGGCCGGGTCCACGTCGTGGGCGTGGGCCTGGTAGCCGTAGACCGCCAGCTGGGGGAACAGGGCGATCATCTCGATGCACTGCCGCAGGATGTTGGGCAGCGAGGAGTCGTTGGCCTTCTCGTCGTAGGCGTAAAGGGTCAGGACGCTGCGGGCCAGGGTGTTCATCATGTCCGGAGTGGGGGCCTTCATGATGATGTCCCGGACGAAGTTGGTAGGCAGAGTGCGGTATTTGCAGAGAATCTGCTTGAAATTTTCCGCCTGCTCCCGGTTGGGGAGCTGGCCGAAGAGCAGGAGGTACACCGTCTCCTCAAAGCCGA
>OIXH01003073.1_pt1 | contig 15457 bp, 23 predicted proteins | sample 1587741 | NCBI WGS metagenome assembly OIXH01 (sample SAMEA3888916, study PRJEB22519) | human gut metagenome | biome: human gut; feature: human-associated habitat; material: faeces | place: Denmark | collected 2011 | reverse complement strand
AACCCCCGACCTGCTGATTACAAATCAGCTGCTCTACCAACTGAGCTACACCAGCTTGTATTGCTTGATCTGTCGAACTGACGATATCTATTATATCATATCTCCAAGCACTTGTCAAGCACTTTTTATTTTGTTTTCATTTTTTTAATAAAGTGGTCGAGGCGACAGGACTTGAACCTGCGGCATCTTGGTCCCAAACCAAGCACTCTACCAAACTGAGCTACGCCCCGGTAGTTGGTCCTTGCGTGACAGCGTTACTATTTTACCACAGCCCATGGCGTTTGTCAAGGGCTTCTATGAAAAATACAAGCCGCAAATGCCGCGCATCTGCGGCTTGTACATTTGGCGCGCCCGGAGGGATTCGAACCCGCGACCTTTTGATTCGTAGTCAAACACTCTATCCAACTGAGCTACGAGCGCAGATTGCCGCATGACTTTCGTCAACTGACAACGAAAGTTATTTTACCACACCTTGTCCGATTTGTCAAGGGTTTTGAAAAATTTTCTTTGGAAATGCCGTCCCAAGGGACAAGCTTTTTCCCGTTTTCCGCAAAGTTTACAAAAGACCGCTATATTTCGCCGGTTCTCCCGTGCTATAATACCTTGTAGAAATTGGAGCGGATCGCCGGACCCGCTTCGTTGGGAGGGCTATCATGAACAACCGGCAATCCAACATCCCGCCCGCGGCTTCCGCCGGGCACATTTACGTCAACGGGTACGGATTCGTCGACGTGGACCCCCGTCTCCAGCAGGAACGGGCCATCCGGAAAAACGCCGCCGTCACCGGCCTGTCCCTGGTGGGGATTCTGGCGTTTTCCACAGTGTGCCCCTACGTCACCACCCTCCTGATCAAAAGCGTCCTGGCCGTGCTGCCCCTTTCCGGGGACTACGGCTCCGCCCTGGCCCTGACCCAGCTCCGGGACCTGCTGAGCTACGTCCTGGCCATGGGCATCCCGCTGCTCCTGGCCGTGGCCATTCTCCGGCCCCAGAGGGGCAGCATCGCCCTGCGGCGGTTCCCCTCCGACGGCAGGCTGCTCTCCGACTCCATGATTATCGCCCTGGCCGTCACCGTGCTCCTGGAGATTTTGTCCAACTGCGTGGACGGCGTTTTCGCCTACTTCCGGATTCTGGAGCTGCGGCCCTACGACCTGCTCCCCGGGACGCCGGGGGCTTTAGGGCTCTACCTCCTGCGGGTGACAGTGCTGCCCGCTCTGCTGGAGGAGCTTCTCTTCCGGGGCGTGCTGCTGCGGTCGCTGCGGCAGTTCGGCGACGCCTTTGCCCTGGTGGCCTCCTCGGCGGCTTTCGGGCTGATTCATTACAGTCTCACCAAGGACCTCAGCGGGTTCGTTCTGGGTCTGGTTTTAGGTTATTACGTCATCCGGACCCGGTCGGTGTTCACCGCTGTGTTCTCCCGGTTCCTGACCTTGCTGCTGCCGGTGGTCCTGCGGCTCCTGCAGCACATCGCCCCCACCACCGTCTACCACATTGCGGCCTATGGGGTCAAGGCCCTGATCCTGGCTGCGGCCATCGGCGTCTTTATCCTCATCTGCCGCCGGGAGGGCAACGCCTTCGTCCTCAGCGGCAGCCACACGGAGATTCCCATCTCCCGGAAGCTCCGGGCCTACTTCTGGAACGTCCCCATGATGCTGGCAAGCCTTCTGTGGCTGTCCCAGATCGTTTTACATATCCACTTTATCGGCTAAGGAGGGATTCCCCTGGCGACTTTGGAAGAAGACCGGCGCTACATGTCCCTGGCCCTGGACCAGGCCCGGCTGGCGGCCTCCCTGGGGGAGACCCCCATCGGCGCGGTGCTGGTCTGGGAGGGGCAAGTGGCGGCCTCGGCTTATAACCGCCGGGAGCTGGACCGGCTGGCCACGGCCCACGCCGAGCTCCTGGCCATCAACGAAGCCTGCCGGAAGCTGGGGGGCTGGCGGCTCCACAAGGCCACCCTTTACGTCACCCTGGAGCCCTGCCCCATGTGCGCGGGGGCCATTATCAACGCCCGGATCAAGCGGGTGGTCTACGGCGCGTCGGACCGGAAGGCCGGGTGCTGCGGCTCCGTCCTGGACCTGTTCCGGGAGCCCTTCAACCACCACCCGGAAGTCACCGGCGGGGTCCTGGCAGAGGAAAGCGCCGCCTTGCTCAGCAGCTTTTTCAAACAGCTCCGGAAAGCATGAAACCCGTGGGAACCCCAAGGTCCCCACGGGTTTTTCTTACAGCGGATACTCAAACAGCCGGTACTCCGTCCAGCCGGTGTCCTCGTAAAACAGGGTCCGGGCCTGGACAAAGCGGAAGCCCATTCCCGTATAGAGCCGCTCCGCCCCGGCGTTGGTCCCCAGGATATCCAGGCGCACCGCCTTCTTCCCCTGGGACCGGGCCAGGGCGAACAGCTCCCGGACAAGCCGCCTGCCCAGCCCCCGGCCTTGTAAGAAGGGGTCCACGGCCAGGGCATGGGGGATCAGCACCTCCTCCGGGGCGCAGTCCACGGTCCAGGGAGCGCCGTCATAGCCCGGATTGCAGGCGCTGTTCAGGATCACCGAGGCCGCCAGCGCCCCGTCCTCGGTGAGGAGGTACAGCTCTCCCCGCTCCAGGCTCTCCCGGAGGAAATCATCGGCGGGGTACACGCCCTTTTTCCAGCCGATGGTGTCGTTCTGGTCCGCCATGGCGTCGATCAGGTCCCAATAAAACTGCCGGACCCGGAGAAAATCGCCGGGCGCTGCCTTTTGAAACTCCATGTCACTTCACCACAAAGGCCAGGACCAGCGCCGCCACTCCAAAGACGGCCAGAAGGACCCCGGCTCCCTTGGTGCAGAAACGGTAGAGGTCCGACGGCTCGTCGGCGGAGTAGGACTTCCACTTTTCCGTCAGCGCCCAGTACAGGTCCGGGCGGAAAAAGAGGAGCAGCCCCAGTGCCAGAAACACGATGCCCATGAAAATGATCCAGCCCATGGTTTATTCTCCCTTTCTTACAGTGTGATCCAGAAGCGCCTGACGGTGACGTTTTCGTCGGGGTCAAAGCGCTCATCCTCCAGGACGCCGCCGTTTTTCCGGATGATCTTCTCCGAACCGGCGTTGTCCTCGTCACAGATACAGAGGACCCTGTCAAAGCCAAACTCCCTGGCGATGTCCAGGCCCTGTGCCAGTATCCGGGTCCCCAGGCCCTCCATCCGACGGGGGGGACGGACGGCGTAGCCGATGTGGCCGCCGTAATTGCGCAGGAAGTCGGTGAGCGCAAATTTCAGGCTGAACACCCCGACCAGCTCCCGCCGTCATAGCAGAGATAGAAATTTTCCCGCACATAGCCTTCCGGAAGGTTCCGGCCGGTGCAGCGGTTCTGCATTCCGGTGAGCCAGAGGTCAAAATCCCCGGCGTTTCCGCAGCCGATGCACTCCCCGCCGGCCTCCTGGATTTCCCGGTAAAAGTCCAGGACGTCCCGGCGGCAGCGTTCTTCCGGCAGAATGAAGGTCAGCATCCGATTTTCCCCTTGCTTTGGGGATACTCCCCGATAAACCGCCCCACGGCGGCCAGGTCCGGGTCCGATAAGACCCCGGTGGCCGACGCTTTCAGCTCCGGGACGGCGTTGGCCACGGCGTAGGACTCGTCTGCCGCCCCGAACATCTGCAAATCGTTGCGGTTGTCCCCGAAGCAGACCACCCGGTCCCCGCCGTACTGCTCCCGGAGCCAGCGGACCCCCGCCGCCTTGGTGGCGGCCTGGTCATAAATCTCCACATACCAGGTCTCCGGGTCGTAGCTGTCCCGGTAGCGGTGAAAGACCATCCCCGGGACCCCGTTCAGCTCCGCCGCCAGCCGGGCGGTGGGCTCCTCCCCGTCGATGACGCAGCAGAAGATGGGGTCCTCCCCCTCCGGGCACCGGCCCTGGACAAAAACCTTCATGGGCTTGGCCTTCCGCAGGTCGTAGAACATCTGCTGGCTAAGATTTTCCAGCCGGTCGTAGTACACGTAGAGCTTGTCCCCCCGGACGGTGTACCAGAAGCCGCTCATGGAAAGCCGGTCCAGAGCGGCCCGGGCGGCGGCGGCCTCCGGCTTTTTCAGAGGGAACAGGCGGACGAAAGCCCGCTTTTCGAAGTCGTAGATGCCTGCGCCGTTCATGACCACCCCGGGCAGCGCCCCGGAAACGGGGGCCAGAATCTCTCCCACCGTGGCCGGGGTCCGGGCGGTGGCCACGGCGAAGGCGTCTCCCCGGGCGATGGCGGCGTTGATCCCGGCGGCGCTTTCCGGGGGAATGGTCAGGCGGCTGTCGATGAGAGTGCCGTCCAGGTCGGAAACAAACAGGGTCACGGTCTTCCCTCCCGGCGGCTGTCCAGCCACAGCTTATACTCGATGGCGTCCACACAGGCCTGGAGGCTGGCGTTGATGATGTCCCGGGAGACCCCCACCGTGGTCCAGACCTCCCGGCCATCGGTGGTCTCCACCAGGACCCGGACCTTGGCGGCGGTGGCGTCCTGGGGCTCGATGACCCGGACCTTATAGTCGGTCAGACGCATCCGCTCCAGGGAGGGGTAGAACCGCCCCACGGCCTTCCGCAAGGCGCAGTCCAGGGCGTGGACCGGGCCTTCGCCCTCGCCGCCGCCGATCTCGCAGGTGTCCCCCACCCGGATTTTGACCACAGCGGAGGAGCCGTTGGGCCGGGCGGATTCTACGTCCTGCTCCCCGATGGTCCGGGAGTAGATCACGTCGAAGAAGGGGCGGAAGCTGCCCTGCTGCCGCAGGATCATCAGCTGGAGGCTGGCGGCGGCGTACTCGTACTGGTAGCCCAGGTACTCCCGTTCCTTGATCATAGCCACGATGGAGGCTGTGTCGGCGTCCTTGGCGGCGTCGCCCAGGATGTTGGCCACGGCGGCCCGGCCCGCCACCTCGGAGATGAGGACGCTGCGGCGGTTCCCCACCCGGGCGGGGTCGATGTGCTCAAAGGAAGCCGGGACCTTCATCACCCCGTCGATGTGCATCCCGCCCTTATGGGCGAAGGCCCCGCTGCCCACATAGGGCATCCCCGGGTCCGGGATGACGTTGGAGATTTCGGCTACGGCCCGGACGGTATGGGTCAGGTCCGCCAGGCTTTCCGGAGGAACGCAGTCGTAGCCCAGCTTCAGCTGCAAGGTGGGGAGGATGGCGGAGAGATTGGCGTTGCCGCACCGCTCCCCGAAGCCCAGAAGGGTCCCCTGGACCTGCTCCGCCCCGGCCCGAACGGCCAGAAGGGTGTTCCCCACGGCGCAGCCGCAGTCGTTGTGGCAGTGGATTCCCAGGGGGACGGAGGTTTTCCCCTTGACCCCGGTGACAATGTGGAAAATTTCGTCCGGCAGCGTGCCGCCGTTGGTGTCGCAGAGGACCAGCCAGGAGGCTCCGGCCTCCTGAGCGGTATCCAGCACCGCCTGGGCGTAGGCGGGGTCCTCCTTCCAGCCATCGAAGAAGTGCTCCGCATCAAAGACCACTTCCCGGCCGTGGGAAGCCAGGTACCGGACGCTGTCCCGGATCATGGCCAGGTTTTCCTCCCGGGTGGTGCGCAGGACCTGCTCCACATGAAAGGCCGAAGCCTTGCCGAAAATTGCCACTGCCCTGGTCCCCGCTTCCAGAAGGGCGGCAAGGCCCGGGTCCTCCTCCGGAGCCGTTCCGGGACGCCGGGTGGAGCCGAAGGCCGTCAGCTTCGTCTGTTTCAGGGGGATTTCCGCGGCCTCCTTGAAAAACTCCCGGTCCTTGGGGTTGGAAAAGGGGTTCCCCGCCTCGACGTAGGGAATCCCCAGGCCGTCCAGGAGCCGGAGGATGTTCAGCTTATCGCTGACGGAAAAGCTGATCCCCTGGCCCTGGGCCCCATCCCGGAGGGTGGAATCAAAAAGCGTCAGCCGCTTCATGGGAGACACGTCCTTTCTTTTTTCCATTGCAAAACAGGGGTACCGGACCGGTACCCCTGCGCGTTTGCTGTTCGAACCATCCAATCAGCCGATGAACGCCTGGACGGACTCGGGGAGCTCCTCTTTATCCGCGGAAACGGTAAAGACGATGTTGATTTCCCGGTCGCCGACAGCGGTATTCAGCTTGGTCAGGAACTTGCCCAGCTTGTCGTAATCCCGGCCGCCGATGCGGAGGGTGGAGTCGATAAACATGTCGGTGATGTCAAAGTTTCCGGCCAGCACTCCGGTGAGGAAGCCGTAGAATTCTTCGTAGCCCTCAATGGCGTCCTTGGACGTCTCCATCAGGCGGACGGAAGAAGGAATGTCATAGGTGAGGTGCGGGACCTTTTCGATGCAGACGACATTGCCGCTGGACACTTTCTCAGCCGCTGCCACCATGTCCACCAGGACCTTGGTTTTGCCGGTGCCTTTTCTTCCCACGATGAGCTTAATCATATCGCGTACCTCCATTTGATCGGGGCAGCGCCCCGTTTTTTGTTTATGCAAGAGTCCCGCCGTCGTCTTTCTCTCCGCCGGGACGCCTGTCCGAAAGTTGGGTTACTTGGAAAGCCGGGCTTCCAGGTCCACGCGGCGGTCCTCATAGCCGGGTTTGCCCAAAAGGGCGAACATGTTCTTCTTGTAGCTTTCCACGCCGGGCTGGTTGAAGGGGTTGACCCCCAGGAGATAGCCGGAAATGGCGCAGGCTTTCTCAAAGAAATAGACCATCCAGCCGAATTCGTATTCGTTGATCTCCGGAACCTCCAGGACGATGGCGGGAACGCCGCCCTCGGTGTGGGCCAGGATGGTGGCCTCCATGACCTTCTGGTTGACCTTGCTCATTTCCTGGCCGGAGAGGAAGTTCAGGCCGTCCAGGTTCTCCGGGTCCTTCTCGATGAAGAAGTCCTGTTTGGGCTTCCGGATATCCATAAAGGTCTCGAACATGATCCGGGAGCCGTCCTGGATGAACTGGCCCAGGGAGTGCAGGTCGGTGGAAAAGATCACAGAGGAGGGGTAGATGCCCTTGTTGTCCTTGCCTTCGCTTTCGCCGAAGAGCTGCTTATACCACTCGGCCATCATAGCGAAGCAGGGATCGAAGCTGGCCATGATCTCCACGCTCTTGCCCTTCTGGGAGAGTGCAAAGCGGGTGGCCGCGTACTGGTAGCACTCGTTTTGGGAGAGGTCGCCGCAGTCATAAGCGTCCTGGGCGGCTTTTGCGCCGTCCATGATCTTCTGGATGTCGCAGCCGGCGGCGGCAATGGGCAGCAGGCCCACAGCGGTGAGAACGGAGTAACGGCCGCCCACGTCGTCGGGGACCACGAAGGTGGCATAGCCCTCCCGGTCGGCCAGCTCCTTCAGGGTGCCTTTGGCCTTATCGGTGGTGCAGTAGATGCGCTCTTTGGCGCCCTCCGCGCCGTATTTTTTCTCCAGCAGCGCCTTGAACACCCGGAACGCCAGAGCAGGCTCGGTGGTGGTGCCGGATTTGGAGATGACATTGACCGCCAGGTCCTTGCCCTCACAGATGGAGAGGAGTTCCTGAAGGTAGGAGGGGCTGACGCTGTTCCCGGCGAAATAGATGTCCGGGGTGTCCTTTTTCAGATTGTTGTAGAGGGGGGATTTCAGCAGCTCGATGGCCGCCCGGGCCCCCAGGTAGGAGCCGCCGATGCCGATAACGATGAGGATATCGGCCTGCTTCCGGATTTTTTCCGCGGCCTGCTGGATCCGGGCGAATTCTTCCTTGTCGTAGTTGGTGGGAAGGTCCACCCAGCCCAGGAAGTCGTTTCCGAGGCCGGTATGATCGGTAAGAGACTGGTGGGCGGCCTTGACCGCGCCGGAAAGGGCGCTCAGTTCGTGGTCCGCCAGGAATCCCTTCAAGTAAGTCGAATTAAAGTGAATTGCCATGAAGATTCCTCCGATAGAATGGTTGTTTGGTATGGTTCTATTGTACTACATAACCCTACCTGTTTTCAACCGCTTTTTATGAATTTTGTAAAAATTGATAGGGATTCTCCCCCAGCAGCTCCCGGAGGGAGGCGATTTCCCAAGTGGGGACGGCGTTTCCGGTCAGGGGCTTTCCCTCCGGGTTCAGCCAGCAGGAATCCACCCCGGCGTTGGCTCCCCCGGCGATGTCCGAGGTCAGGGAGTCCCCGACAATGAGGACCCGGGACCGGTCCGGCCAGCCGGTTTTCGCAAAAACGTAGTCGAAGTACGCCTTCTGGGGCTTGGCCGCCCCGGCTTCCTCGGAGACGAAGATGCCGGAGATGTACGGCGCGATCTCCGACTCCCGGAGCCGCCGCTTCTGGACCCGGGTGATGCCGTTGGTGGTCAGGTAGAGGGCGCTGGTTCTGGAAAGCTCCCGGCAGACCTCCAGGGCGTCGGGCAGCAGGAAGTTTCCCTCCGACAATGCGTCGGGATATTCCCGGGCGCCCACGTCCGCCGGGTCGGCCCGGAGGTTCCGCTCCGCAAAAAGGCGGACGAAGCGCTCCACCTGGAGCTGCTCCTTGGTGACTTCTCCCCGTTCCAGCTGCCGCCAGAGGGCCTCGTTGATATCCCGGTACTGGTTCAGAACGCCCTCGTCGAAGAAAAAGCCGTGGGCCCCGAAGACCTTCCGGAGGGCCTCCCGTTCTGCCCGGCGGAAGTCGAACAGGGTCTCGTCGGCATCCAGAAAATAAACTGCGTACCGTCTCATGGCCGCCCTCACATCAGGCCCATGAGGCCGGTGCCGATGACCCCCAGGACCATCAGCACCACCAGGACCAGACAGATGATCCGGACGGTGTTCTTCTTCAGGCTCCGCATAAAACTCCCCCGTTTCCACGCCATGTGTGATTGCTTTCTATTATACATCCTCCCGCCGGGCAAAATCAAGATATGGTTTGTGAACGGCGGGAGGTTTTTCCACGAGAAAGGCCCTATGCGGAGGTTCCGCATAGGGCCGGACGATGCGCTCTTACACAAGCTCGATGATAGCCATCTCCGCTGCGTCGCCGCGGCGGGGGCCGATCTTCACGATGCGGGTGTAACCGCCGTTTTTGTCGGCGTATTTGGGTGCGATTTCGTCAAACAGTTTCTTGGATACGCCCTCTTTGGTGACGTAGCCGAAAACCTGGCGTTTCGCGTGGAGGGTGTTCTCCTTGCCGAGAGTGATCATTTTCTCGGTCATTGCGCGAACTTCTTTCGCTCTGGTGACAGTGGTCTCGATCTTGCCGTTTTCCAGCAGGAAGGTTACCATGGCCCGGAGCATTGCGTTTCTATGGTCAGAGGTTCTTCCCAGTTTTCTGCTGCCTGGCATGAATTTCACTCCTTACCTTGTTTATTCGTCATCGTGGGTGAGGCTGAAGCCCAGGGCTTCCAGTTTCGCCATAACCTCTTCCAGCGATTTTCTGCCGAGGTTGCGGACTTTCATCATCTCTTCCTCGGACTTGTTAATCAGATCTTCTACCGTGTTGATCCCGGCGCGTTTCAGACAATTAAAGGACCGAACAGACAAGTCAAGCTCCTCAATGGTCATCTCCAGGACTTTCTCCTTGCCCTTGTCGTCTTTTTCAACCATGATATCGGTCGCATAGACCTCATCCGACAAATCTACGAATAGATTAAGATGCTCGGTGAGAACCTTGGCTCCGAGAGACACAGCTTCCTTGGCCGAAATTGTTCCGTCTGTCCACACTTCAATCGTGAGCTTGTCATAGTCGGTTATCTGTCCGACACGGGTGTTTTCAACGGTGTAGTTCACCTTCAGCACGGGGGTATAAATACTGTCAACGGGAATCGCTCCGATGACATTTTGGATCTTCTGCTTGTTGCGTTCGCTGGGGACGTATCCGCGTCCCTTGTCGATCACAATCTCCATGTACAGCTTGGCACCCGGTCCCAGGGTGGCGATGTGCATACCCGGGTCCAGGATCTCCACCTCGGAGTCCACCTTGATGTCGCCGGCAGTGACTTCGCACTCGCCCTCGGCTTCAATGTGGATGGTCTTGGGGGCGTCGCCGTGGATCTTCGCAATAAGTCCCTTCATGTTCAGGACGATTTCGGTAACGTCTTCTTTGACACCCGGTACCGTAGAAAACTCATGTTGAACGCCATCGATCTTGATCGATGTCACTGCTACACCGGGAAGCGAGGAGAGAAGCACCCGCCGCAGGCTGTTGCCCAGGGTCGTGCCGTAGCCGCGCTCAAGAGGCTCCAATACAAATCTTCCGTAAGTTCCGTCCGACTTAATCTCAGCCGTCTCAATTACAGGCTTTTCAATCTCTATCATTCAATACCCTCCTATCGCCAGCCAGAAAGCTGGCTGCGCAGTTTCGTGATCCCCGCCCGCCGGAGACCAGCGGACAGGGCCGCAACATGATGATCGCGTACCCTTGCCGAATTGTGGGAGCCCAGTCCGGACCGAACAAAGCGTCCGGCGGTTCCGGGCCGTCCAAGGATTACTTGGAGTACAACTCGACGATGAGGTGTTCCTCGACATCATAGTCGATATCGTCTCTCTGGGGCATCGCAACGACTTTGCCTTTGAGATTGTCTTTATCGCGATCCAGCCACTTGGGGGTAATTGCGAAGACGTCGTCCTCTTTCAGCTTCTTGAAGTAGCTGTTGCCGGCGCTCTTCTCGGAAACCGCGATGACGTCGCCGGGCTTCACAAGGTAAGAAGCGATGTCCACGCGCTTGCCGTTGACGGTGTAATGGCCGTGGGTGACCATCTGACGGGCAGAACGGCGGGTGGTCGCAAAGCCCAGACGGAACACAACGTTATCCAGGCGGCGTTCGATGGTGGTCAGCAGGACTTCACCGGTGATGCCTTCAGAAGCAACGGCTTTCTCGTAGTACATACGGAACTGCTTCTCAAGGATGCCGTAGATGAATTTGACTTTCTGCTTCTCGTTGAGCTGCATTGCATACTCGCTCTTTTTATTTCTCTTCTGCGCATTGGGGTTTCTCTTCGTGGAGTTGGTCTTGGAAGAGTTTGCGGAGTAACCCATAACAGCGGGAGAAATACCCAGCGTTCTGCAGTGCTTCACGATAGGATCCATATTCTTAGCCATGAATCATTTCCTCCTTCACTGATTATACGCGGCGTCTCTTGGGGGGACGGCATCCGTTGTGAGGAATGGGGGTCACGTCCTTGATCATCTTGACCTCCAGGCCGCAAGCCTGCAGGGCACGGATGGCAGCCTCACGACCGGAGCCGGGGCCCTTGACGAAAACCTCCACGCTCTTCAAGCCGTGCTCTTTTGCGGCGTTGGCAGCCTTCTCAGCGGCGGTCTGCGCAGCAAAAGGAGTGGATTTCTTGGATCCGCGGAAGCCCATTTCGCCTGCGGAAGCCCAGGAGATCGCATTGCCCTGCGTATCGGTGATGGTAACAATGGTGTTGTTGAAGGTGGACTGAATATGAACGGCTCCGCGCTCGATGTTCTTGCGCTCGCGGCGTTTGCGGACAACCGCCTTCTTGACAGTATTAGCCTTGGCCATTTTTCAAATCCCTCCTTATTTCTTCTTGTTGGCGATGGTTTTCTTCGGGCCTTTGCGGGTGCGGGCATTGGTCTTGGTCCGCTGTCCTCTGACAGGCAGGCATTTGCGATGCCGGACGCCGCGGTAGCAGCCGATTTCCACCAGGCGCTTGATGTTCAGGGCGACGTTTCTCTTCAGGTCGCTCTCAACGGTATAATGTTGATCGATATAATCACGGAGCTTGGTCGCGTCATCCTCGGAGAGGTCCTTCACCCGGATGTCCGGGTCAACGCCGGTGGCCGCAAGGATGTCCTTGGCGGTCTTCTGGCCGATTCCGAAAATGTAGGTCAGACCAATCTCGATTCGTTTTTCGCGGGGCAGCTCTACGCCAGCGATACGAGCCATTAACTTGCACCTCCAATGCGAAACCTGACGGCTTCGCTGTGTTTAAGTGTGTGAGTGTTGAACGTCAAGGAATTAGCCCTGGCGCTGTTTGTGCTTCGGGTTGTCACAAATCACCATGACCTTGCCTTTGCGCTTGATCACTTTGCACTTTTCGCAGATGGGCTTGACAGAAGGTCTTACTTTCATGTGGTTTCCCTCCTTGTACCGGGATCCTGGACGGTTTCCCGCCAGGCTGTTATTTGGAACGCCAGGTAATGCGTCCCTTGGTCAGGTCGTAAGGCGACATTTCCACCGTCACCTTATCACCGGGAAGAATCCGGATGAAGTTCATCCGCAGCTTTCCCGATATATGCGCCAGAATGGTGTGGCCATTCGGAAGCTCTACCTTAAATGTCGCGTTTGGCAGCGAATCCACCACAACGCCCTCGATTTCGATCACATCGTCTTTGGACAAGAGTTTCCCTCCTCTGCAAATGCTGCGCGCAAGGCTGCTTTCAGTTGCTTGTTCGTCTGTACTCGTTCCGGATCCAGAACCGTTCCCGTCGCCCGCAGGTGGCGGAGGTTCTTCTTTTTCGGTTTTTCCAGCAGTCTTGACCGTCCGTCGGCAAGATATGCAAACGTTCCGTCAAAATCCACCACCATGAAAAACCCTTCGTCGCGGCCGCGGAGGCTTTGCACCACCGTCCCGATTTTCAACTCCATGGGGGTCCCCCTTACCGTTTGGTCAGGATGACCGGGCCATCCTTTGTGATGGCAATGGTATGTTCAAAATGGGCGGCCGCTTTTCCGGACTTGGTCCGGGTCGTCCACTTATCCGCGTCGATGGTCACGTCGTCGCCCTCCAGGGTGATCATCGGCTCAATGGCGATGGTCATCCCTTCGGCAAGACGGGGACCTCTGCCGGGACGGCCGAAGTTCGGAACTTCGGGATCCTCGTGGAGCTCCCGGCCCACGCCGTGTCCAACGAACTGCCGGACGATTCCGTATCCATACGGCGTAACGTGAGACTGGACAGCGTAGGAGATGTCGCCGATGCGGTGTCCCACCGTAGCAGCCTCGATCCCCTTATACAGGCTCTCCCGGGTCACGCGGAGCAGTTCGGCGACTTCCGGGGCGATGTCCCCCACCGGGAAGGTGAAGGCGTTATCGCCGTGGTACCCGTCAATCGTGGCCCCAACATCCACGCTGACGATGTCGCCAGGCTGCAAGCGGTAGCCGGAGGGGATGCCGTGGATCACCACATCGTTGACCGAAATGCAGGCCGACGCGGGGAATCCGTAAAGGCCCAGGAAGGACGGCTTCGCGCCGCATTTCACGATGTAATCGTGCATGGCGCGATCGATCTCCCGGGTGGTCACGCCGGGCTTGATGATCTCCTCGGCGACGTTCAGTGCGTCGGCGGAGATCCGGCATGCCTTTTTCATCTGCTCCAGCTCGGAATGAGTTTTCAAAACGATCATGAAAGTTTACGCCTCCGCATTCACAGCCTTGAGAGTCAGCGCCGTAGTATCGGCGACTTCCTCCTGTCCTTCTACCACGAACAGTTTGCCTGTGGCGTAGTAGTAATCCTTCAAGGGCTCTGTCTGCTCGTGGTATACGCGCAAACGCTCTTTGATGGTATCGGGATGGTCGTCCTTGCGCTGAACGGTCTTTCCGCCGCAGGCGTCGCACACGCCCGGCTCTTTGCTGGGCTTGTAATCGACGTGGTAGGAAGCGCCGCAGCTCTCGCAGACCCGCCGTCCCGACAGGCGCGCCATGATCTTTTCGTCCGGGACCTCAATGTCGATGACCCGGTCGATGGCGACCTTCATTTCATCCAGCGCCTGTGCCTGGGGCACCGTGCGGGGGAAGCCGTCCAGGATGAAGCCGTTTTTGCAGTCATCCCGGCTGATGCGCTCCCGCAGGATGTTGATGACGATCTCGTCCGGGACCAGCTTGCCGCCGTCCATGTACGTTTTCGCCTCCAGGCCCAGAGCCGTCTGATTTTTGATTGCTTCACGCAGAATGTTTCCGGTGGAGATCGCGGGGATGTGCAGGGTGTTGCAGATGACTTCCGCCTGTGTGCCCTTACCCGCGCCGGGTGCTCCCAAAAGAATGAGATTCATATCCGTGCCCCCTTTTAAGACTGGAAAATAACAAGGAATTCATGCGAACGGTTATTTTTCTGTCCGATCATTCCAGGAAACCTTTGTGATGACGCATCATCATCTGAGATTCCATCTGCCGCATGGTCTCCAGCGCGACGCCGACGATAATCAGGATGGACGTACCGCCCAGAGAAACGTTGGCTCCGGTGATCGCAGAGAACACAATGGGGAATACCGCGATGATGCCCAGGAAGATGGCGCCCACCAGCGTGATCTTGGAAATGACCCGGGCGATGAAGTCCGAGGTCGGCTTTCCGGGACGGATGCCGGGGATACCGCCGTTGTTCTTCCGGAGGTTGTTGGCAATCTCAATGGGATTGTACTGGATCGCAACATAGAAGTAGTTGAACGCCACGATGAGAAGCAGGTACAGAATGGCGTAAACCCAGCTGTTGGTCTTGAAGAGGTTGAAGAACTTCTCCCAGAACCCGCCGGCCTTGACGTTCACATAGGTCCCGATCATGTTCGGGATGGAAAGGAAGGACATGGCGAAGATGATGGGCATAACGCCGGTCATGTTGACCTTGATCGGGATGTGGCTGTTCTGGCCGCCGTACATCTTCCGGCCGACCATCCGCTTGGCATAGGAGACCGGGATCCGGCGCTCCGCATCGGTCATGAAGACGATGAACGCGATCATGGCGATAAAGACCAGGACGATGAAGGGAACCAGGAAGTAGTACATGGGCTTGCTTGCGCCCAGCTGCCACCAGGCAACCAGCTGCATGAAAGCCGCAGGGCCGCGGGAAAGGATACCGGCGAACAGGATGATGGAGATGCCGTTGCCGATGCCCTTCTCGGTGATCCGGTCACCCAGCCAGACGACTACCGCCGTACCGGCTGTAAAGACCGCAATGATGATGATGGCTGCAAATACGCCGGAGAAGCCGGTGGTGTATTCCAGAACGCCGTTGGTCCGGCGCATCACGAAGTAGAAGCCCACCGCCTGGGCAATCGCCAGACCAAAGGTGGTATACCGGGTGATTTTCTGAATGACCTTCTGGCCTTCTGCGCCTTCCTTGGCCAGCCGCTCCAGGGCGGGGATGGCGACGGTCAGCAGCTGAATGATAATGGATGCGTTAATGTACGGCGTAATGGACATGGCGAAGATGTTGGCCTGTTCCAAGCCGCCGCCGGTCATGATGTTCAGGTAGCTCAGGAAGTCCGCCCCGCCGCTCACCATTGCTTTCAGCGCAGTGGGATTGATGAAGGGGGTGGGGATCGCAGAGCCCAGACGGAAGATGAAGATGATAAAAAGGGTGTACAGAATCTTCTTGCCAGATGTGTACGCAGACTGGAAGAAGAAGAAAAGGAACAGCAGCGTCTCGAAAAGATGTTGGAATATGAGAGAAAATACGATTTTTGCAGTTATATCTGTGGAATTGACGAAGTAGGGAGAGGACCGCTTGCGGGGCCGGTTGTTGCAGGTGCCGTGATTCTGCCTATGGATTGTGATATATTATATCTAAATGATTCCAAACAACTCTCCGAAAAGAAACGGGAGGAGTTGCGCACGATCATTGAACGGGAATCCTTGGCATGGGCCGT
>OIXH01003070.1_pt1 | contig 15473 bp, 9 predicted proteins | sample 1587741 | NCBI WGS metagenome assembly OIXH01 (sample SAMEA3888916, study PRJEB22519) | human gut metagenome | biome: human gut; feature: human-associated habitat; material: faeces | place: Denmark | collected 2011 | reverse complement strand
GGCATGTTCTGTCATTAAAAAATGAAATAATAGTTGGTTTGTTCGTTTTTTTGCGTATATTTGCACCACACTACACAACACCAATCAAAGCAAGTACCACACCTCACAACTTTTATGTTGTCGTGTTACAAATATATGAAAAAAAACGCTAACCACTTTTTTTAATGAAAAAAACTTTCTTTCTCGGCCTCTCCGGTCTTTTGCTCGCCTCGGCCGCCCCGGCACAGCATTGGTCGCTGACCTGGAAAAAGATGCAGGCGGTTTCTCCCGGACTCGAACAGATCGGTTCGTTGTCGGCCGCTTCGTCGCGCGAGCTGGCCAACCCGCGCTGGTCGGTGGGATGCGAGTGCCTCGACCGCGAATATGCCGATTTTTCGGCTTACAAGCCGTATGTGGGCGAACTGGGCGTGGGCGCCGCGCGCATCCAGAGCGGCTGGGCCCGCTGCGAGCAGAAAAAGGGGAAATACGAATTCGGGTGGCTCGACGAGGCGGTTGACGGACTCTGCGAACAGGGCATCCGTCCGTGGATGTGCCTCGCCTACGGAAATCCGGTGTACGGGGCCCAGAAGAGCCTGGGATCGCGCATATTCACCGACGAGGAGACGCTGCGGGCCTGGGAACGCTATGTGACGGCCGTGGCGCGCCGTTACAAAGGCCGCGTCAGCGAATGGGAGGTGTGGAACGAGCCGAACCTTCGGGGCGCCGACCAGTCCGCGGCCTATGCCGAACTGCTGATCCGCACGGCCGAAGCCGTCCGCAAGGTCGATCCCGAGGCGGTCATCATCGGTTTCGGCCTTTCGCGCATGCCGCTCGGATTCACGGGCCGGGTGCTGGACATCGTCCGCGAGCGCGGCAAACTGGACCTCATCGACTATGTGAGTTTCCATCCCTATTACGAAAATCCCGACGACGCCACGCCCGGCATCGAGGCGCTGGCCGAATTGGTCGCCTCCTACGATCCGCGTATCCGCCTCTTCTCGGGCGAGAGCGGCTGTCCGGCGGTCCTCGAATGGGCCCACGCGCTGCGCTACCACGAGTGGAGCGAGTACAGCCAGGCCAAATGGGTCGCACGGCGTCTGGCCAACGATTTCGCGCTGGGCATCCGGTCGTCGATCTTCGCCATCGCAGACAATCAGTATCCCAATATGTTGCAGTCGTTCGGGCTGCTGCGCACGAACCTGCTGAAACAGGTGGTCTACAAACGGCCGTCGTATTATGCCATGCAGCACATGGTCAACCTGCTGCACAGCGGGGTGAAGCCGGCGGGAAGGCTGGCGTTCACGGCCAATACGGCCCGTGAGATCGCCCTCGTGGGACTGTCGGATGCCGACGGCAAGCCGATCGGCGCGATGTACTGGTACTCCGACCGCATTCCGGGCGACGAACTGGCCTGGGACCGCATCGAGATGAACGTCGAGGGGCTTTCGCTGGAAGACCCCGTGCTCGTGGATGCCGTCACGGGCCGCGTCTACGACCTGCCGCTGCCCCACGGCAGCCGCGACGGAGGCCGCATGAAACTGACCGGATGCCCGGTGTGGGACGCCCCGATGCTGCTGATCGAGCGCAGCGCCGTGCCGTTCAGCGGCGAAGCCGTCGAACGCAAGGCCGCCGGAACCCGTCAGGATATGCTTTATTGACCCAGCTTTTTCGTTAAGCCGAGCGCAGGGCCGCATTCGACCGGGCGCTGCCGAGGCGAAAGTGCATAAATGAACCTATAACCAATGACAACCGCAACCGTCGGGAAGAAAAACCCGAAGTACAAATGGGAGGTGCTGGCCCTGCTGTGGGTCGCCTATCTCCTGAACCAAGCCGACCGTCAGGTCTTCAACGTGGTGCTTCCGCTCATCCGCGAGGACTTGGGCCTGAGCGATGTGGCCATCGGCTCCATCGCCACGGTCTTCAACCTTTTCTACGCCGTGCTGGTCCCTATCGGGGGACTGGTGGGCGACCGTTTCAGCCGGAAATGGATCGTCACGGGAAGTATCCTGTTCTGGAGCGTGGCCACGATGTTCACGGGCCTCTGCAACGGGTTCGTGATGCTCGTGCTGATGCGCAGCGTCGCCACGGGCGGCGGCGAGGCATTCTTCGGACCGGCCAACTATTCGCTGCTGGCGCAGTACCACGACAAGACCCGGGCCTTCGCCATGTCGATCCACCAGACCGCCTACTATATCGGCATCATCATCAGCGGCTACGCTGCGGGCTATGTCGGGCAGCTGTGGGGCTGGCGCAGCGCTTTCTACGTCTTCGGCGCTGTCGGCGTCGTGCACGGCGTCATCATGGCTGTGCGGCTGAAAGACAAGAAGGAGCCGGCCGCCGTCGCCGCCGCGTCGGCCGCGGAGTCCAAGCCCCGGTTGACGGAGGGCTTCCGCATGGTCTTCACCACGCCGACGGCCCTGATCCTCACCGTCTGCTTCTCCGGGCTGATCTTCGTGCTGACGGGCTATCTCACGTGGATGCCGACCTACCTCTACGAGAATTTCGGCATGGACCTCGCGGGCGCCGGCTTCCACTCGATGTTCTACACCCACCTGTTCGCCTTCGTCGGCGTGCTGCTGGCCGGACGCCTCTCGGACAAGCTCGGAAGCCTGCATCCCGCATGGCGTATGGCCATGCAGGGCTTCGGACTGCTGGCCGCCGTGCCGTTCATCGTCCTGATGGGCAACTCGGTCACGCTGTGGGTCATCTACGTCGGGTTCGCCGGCTTCGGATTCGCCCGCGCGTTCTTCGACGCCAACACCTACACGGTGCTCTACGACGTTATCCCGCCCCGGTATCACTCCTCGGCCTCGGGCGTGATGATCATGACCGGATTCGCCATCGGCGCGCTGGCTCCGCTGGTGCTGGGCATGGTGAAGCAGGCCGCGGGGCTGTCGTTCGGTATCTCGATGCTGGCCGTCGTGTGGCTCGTGTGCGGCGCGGTGATGCTCCTGGGAGCCAAATATTTCTATATGAAGGACTATAACAAGATCAGACATGAATAGTAACCTGAAAACCAGAAAAGCGAAAGCAGGTCTGCTGCTGATCGCGTCGCCCCGTTTCAAGACGCTGGGCGAAGGGCTCCGGCGGGGCACGTATGCCGAACGCAAGGACGCCGATGTGAAAAAGATACTGGCGACGATGGAATTCCTCGACGTTGTGTTCCCCGGGATCGTCTACGACAAGGAGGAGGCCGTGGAGGCTATGGACCGCTTCTACATGGAGAAGGTCGATTTCGTCATCGCCGAGTTCCTTTCGTGGTCCGAGGACTTCGCGTGGATACGCTTCCTGCGCGACATGCCCGAGGTGCCGATCCTCTTCGTCAACGTCGCCAAGGACCACGTTTCGTTCCGGGACACGCTGGACGAGGACGACTTCATCGACTACCTCTGCGCCGGAACGCTCGTCGGATCGCTCGAAGCCTCCGGGTCGGTGCCCCGCACGGGACGCCGGCACGTGAAGGTCGTGATGGGTTCGCGCGAGGAGGTCACCGGGCAGATCCGCCTCTTCGCTTCGGCGGCCCGCGCCCGCGCCATCCTCCGCCAGTCGAACCTGGGGCTGCTGGCCAACTACAACGAGGCCATGTGGTCCACCTACATCGACCCCTATGACTTGTTCACCAAGCTGGGCCCCGAAATCCGCTTCCTGCCCTATTCGACCTACGGCGAGATGATCGACGCCGTGAGCGACGAGGAGTTGCAGGCGTACTGCGGCGAGCTGACCTCGCGCTACAAGATGATGGACGACGTGGCGCGCGACAAGTTCGAAGCCTCGGTGCGCGCCTCGATCGGCTTGCAGAAGATGGCCGAGCGGTCGGACATCGACGTGATGGTCTTCAACGACATCGACCGGGCCATGTTCGAGTTGGTGGGCCTGCGCGCCGGGTTCTACCACCCGTGGTTCAACGACAACTGTTCGGTGCTGGTTCCCGAGGCCGACATCGGCGCGGGTCTCATCACCTACCTGCTGAAGCTGATCTCGGGCAAAAACGTCAATTTCCTCGAACCCTTCCACATCGAGTCCGACTACGGCACCTTCGCCGGCGGCCATGCCGGTCCCAACGACCACAACGACCCCGCCTGGCAGCAGAACGTGGTCATCGCCCGCGACGTGCGCTTCGCCAAGACCTCCTACAAGTACGCCGGGGCTCCGTTCGCCTGGTACCGCATCTCGCCGGGGCGCAAGACCATGGCGCAGCTGGTGGAGTGCGACGGACGCTACAAGCTGGTCGCCACGCTGGTCGATTCGCTCGAAGGCGATCACATCCTGGCCACCTATTCGCACAGCATCTTCCGCCCGGTGGTTCCCGTCGAGCGGCTCTTCGAAGAGATCCTGAAAATCGGTACCACGCAGCATTTCGCCATCGTTGACGGCGACTACCTGCGCGAGCTGGGCATGTTGGCCGAGATCATGGACTTCGAATATCACGAAATTATGAATTAACCCTATAAAACCGTATTTCTATGAGTTTCATGTACAACCCCTTTCCGTATGACGACCCCCGCGCCGTCAACCGTCCGGCACTCCCGAAGAAGACCGTCGGGGCGGTCGTCGCCGGAACCTCCAAGGCTGCCGCCGCCCTGGCCGGGGAGATCGCTTCCCGCCTGAAAGCCGCGCCCGGCAAAAACGTCGTCGTCGGGTTCGACGGCTACGCCACGGCCGACTGGACGCGGATGGTCAACCTGCTCTCGCAGCAGCTGCTGGGCAAAGGGATCGGAGTGGACGTAGCGGCGTTTACCGAGGTGCTCAAATCCGAGCGGGAGATCGCCGACATGATCAACCCCAATCTGGAATGGGACACTTCGAAGGACCCGTCGCTGCTGTTCGGTCGCCTGATCGAGCGCGGTTACGAGGATCTGTTCGACGCGTCGAAATTCGCGGCGTTCAGGCAGCGCCTCGAAGCGCTCCGGGCCCCTGCCGCCGAAGGGCGCGTGCTGATCGTCTACGGCAGCGGATGCCTGGTCGAGGAGGTGCGCGGACTCTATGACATCAAATGCTATTTCGACGTGACGCCCAAGGAGGCGATCCTCCGCATCCGCCGCGGCCAGTTCGCCAACCTCGGCGACCGGGTGGCCGCTCCGGTCAACCGGGTGATCCGCCGCTGCTACTACGTCGATTTCGAGATGGGCGTGCGTCACCGCGGCAAGCTGCTGCGCGGCGAGCTGCTCGATTTCTACATGGCTTCGGACAGCCCCGACCATATCCACATGATCCCGATGGAGGCGTTGTCCGACATCTTCCGGGCGCTGGCCGGCTATCCGTTCCGCTGCAAGCCGGTCTATTTGGAGGGCGTGTGGGGCGGCACCTACGTCAAGAAGCTCCGCAACCTGCCCGACTCGATGCGCAACTGCGCGTGGGTCTTCGACCTGATCCCGATGGAGGTGTCGATCGTCGTCGAGGCCGGGGACGAAAAGATCGACTTCCCCTATTTCTCGTTCGTGCAGAAGGAGGGCGAGGCCATCATGGGCCGTCCGTGCGTCGAGAAGTTCGGCGGTTACTTCCCCATCCGCTTCAACTACGACGACACGTTCCACAGCAACGGAAACATGTCGATCCAGGTGCATTCGGGGGCCGAATACAATCAGAAAAATTTCGGGGAGCTGGGCCGTCAGGACGAGAGCTACTACGTGGTGGTGGCCGGACAGGACGCTAAGACCTTCGTGGGCTTCCGCGACGATGCCGACACCGAGCAGTTCATCCGCGACATCAAGCTGGCCGACACCGAATACAAGCCCGTGGACTACTTGAAATACGTCAGCTACGAGGATTCGAAACCCGGCTTGCAGGTGATGCTTCCCGCCGGGACGATCCACTCGTCGGGCCGCAACCAGGTGGTGCTCGAAATCGGCAGTCTCACGATCGGCTCCTACACCTACAAGCTCTACGACTACCTGCGCGCCGACCTCGACGGCAAGCCGCGCCCCATCCACACGTGGCACGGCGAACGGACGCTGGCCTACGAGCGCACGACCAGCTGGGTGCGCAATAACATCGTCCAGCAGCCCCGCACGGTGCGCGAAGGCGACGGCTGGGCCGAGAAGATCGTCGGCGAACACGATTTGCTCTACTTCACGCTGCGCCGCCTCGAATTCGAGAAACGCATCGAGGACGACACCTGCGGCAAGTTCCACGTGCTGACGCTCGTGGACGGCGAACGCATCCGCATCCGTTCCGTCGCACAGCCCGAACGCTATTTCGATGCCGAGTATATGGATATGGTCGTGGTTCCCGCGGACATGGGCCGTTACGTGATCGAGAACCTCCGCACGGAACCCATCTGCGTCCACAAAACGATGCTGAAAGATGGGTTCGACAAGGAATAGCTGCCGCCTGCTGCTCGATGTCGGGGGAACGTTCCTCAAATCGGCCGTGGCGGATGCCGCCGGGCAGCTTCTGTCCGGGTCGGAGTTCAGTTGTCCGATTCGTTCGGAGGGTTCCCGCGAGGAGATCGAAGGCTCTCTGGCCGCTGCGGTGGCCCGGGGCGCGGCCTTCGCCGCGGAGCGGGGCATGGAGCTTGCCGGCATCGGCATCGCCATTCCCGGACCGTTCGACTATGCGGCCGGCGTCTCCCGCATGACGCACAAGTTCCGCAGCATCTGCGGTGTCGATCTGCGCGGCGTGCTGCACGCGATGCCCGGCGTTCCCGCCGATGCGGAGATCCGTTTCATGCAGGATGTGAACGCCGCGCTGGCCGGGGAGATCGCCCGGGGCAACGCCGCCGGATACGGCGCCTCGGCGCTCGTGTCGCTCGGCACGGGGCTGGGCTTCGCCCTGAGCCGTGACGGACGGGTGCTGTGCAACCCGGCGGGCGGTCCGAAGGTGGTGATCTTCAACCTTCCCTACCGCGACGGCATTTTGGAGGACTACGCTTCGAAACGGGGATTCCTGCGCATCTACGGCGAGCTTGCGGGCCATACGGACCCGGCGCTGACGGTGGCCGATCTGGGCCGCATGGCCGGAGAGGGGGATGCCCGGGCCCGCGAGACCTTCGCAACGGTCGGGGGCATCCTTGCCGCGGCGCTCCGCGACCTGCTCGTCGAACACGGCGTCGAATGCCTTCTGCTGGGCGGTCAGATTTCGCGTTCGTTCGCCCATATGGAAGCGGCCCTGCGCGACGGACTGCGCGATGTCGCGGGGCTGACCCGCATCGCACCCGCGGAGCATATCGGCGAAGCGGCCTTCTACGGACTGCTGGCCCAGGCGGACGGCGTTTGCTGACATGCGGGCGTTGTGGAAAACCGTTCATTCGTGCGATTGTTCCCGAACCGGCGGGCATGTCGAAGTATCTAATTGTCTTCATTTTTTTATCTTTGCAGGAGAGGCGGCTGCCTCTCCTGTTTTCGAATCGCAGAGACCATGACTGAGAAACACCGCAGATTCCTGCGCGCCGTGCGCGCTTTCATCCCCCGCGAGCGGGTTTACACCGACTACCTGCGCCGGTTGGCGTGGGGCACCGACGCGGGATTTTACCGGCTCGTCCCGCAGATCGTCGTGCGTGCCGCCCACGAGGAGGAGATCGTCCGTATCATGCGGGCGGCCGCCCGGCTGGACGTGCCCCTGACCTTCCGGGCCGCGGGCACGAGCCTTTCGGGGCAGGCCGTCAGCGATTCGGTGCTCGTGGTGGCGGGCAAACATTGGGAGCGTTGCGAGGTGCTCGACGGCGGCCGTGCCGTGCGGCTCCAGCCCGGCGTCGTGGGAGCGCGGATCAACGAGGTGCTGAAACCTTTCGGATACCGCTTCCCGCCCGACCCGGCTTCGATCCGAAGCGCTATGGCGGGCGGCATCGTGATGAACAACGCCTCGGGCATGAACTGCGGCACGCATGCCAACAGCGACCGGATGCTGCTCTCGGCGCGGCTGGTGCTGGCCGACGGCACGCTGCTCGACACGGGCGACGAGGCGAGCCGCCGGGCCTTTTCCCGGAGTCACGGGGAGTTTCTGCGCGCCGTCGAAGCGCTGCGCGACCGGGTTCGCGGCGACGAGGCCCTGACCCGGCGCATCCTGCACAAATACTCGATCAAGAACGTCATGGGGCTGAACCTGCTGCCGCTGGTGCGCTTCGACGATCCGTTCGAGATCATCGCCCACCTCATGGTCGGCTCCGAAGGGACGCTGGCGTTCCTGGCCGGGGTTACGATGCGCACCGAGCGCGAATACGAACACAAGGCCAGCGCGATGGTCTATTTCAGCGACATCGGCGAGGCGAGCCGCGCCGTCGTGGAGATGCGCAAGTTGCAGGACGCCGCCGGGGAACGCATTGTGCACAGCGCCGAGATGCTCGACAGCAAGTCGCTGGCGTCGGTCGGCGATGCCACGGGCGAGGGCCTTACGGCCGTGCTGACCGAGACCAAGGCCCACACGCCGGAGGAGCTGGCCGCCAATGTCGCCCGCATCGGGGGACTGCTGGAGCGGTTCGCGCTCTACGTTCCCGCACGGTTTACGGACGATCCGGCCGAGCAGGCGAAATATTGGGCCGTCCGTTCGGGCATCTTCCCGGCGGTGGGCGGCAGCCGTCCCGCCGGAACCACCTGTCTGATTGAGGACGTTGCCTTCCACATCGAGGACCTGCCCCGCGCCACGGCCGAATTGCAGGCGCTGATCGCCCGCCACGGCTACGACGACGCCTGCATCTACGGGCATGCCCTCGAAGGCAACTACCATTTCATCATCAACCAGTCGTTTTCGACCCCGGCCGAGGCGGCGCGCTACGAGGCGCTGATGAACGAAGTTGCGGAACTCGTCGTCGGCAGGTACTACGGCACGGGGCTCAACATGGCGCCCTTCCTCCGCCGCGAGTGGGGCGACGACGCCTTGGCCGTGATGCGGGCCGTCAAGGAGTTGTTCGACCCTGCGGGGCTGTTGAACCCCGGGGTGATTTTCAACGACGATCCCCGCTGCCACCTCTCCCATTTCAAACCCCTGCCGCTGACCGATCCCCTGATTGACCGTTGTATCGAATGCGGGTTCTGCGAGGTGAACTGCCTGACATGCGGGCTGACCCTCTCGTCGCGCCAGCGCATCGTCGTGCGCCGCGAGATCGCCCGGCTGAAAGCCTCCGGCGAGAATCCGCGCCTCGTGCGGGAGCTCGAACGCGGCTACCGTTACCCCGGGGAGCGGACCTGCGCCGGGGACGGGCTCTGCTCGACGAGTTGTCCCGTGGGAATCAATACAGGGGAACTGACCCACGCCCTGCGCGCCCTGAGGGTGCCGCCCGGGAGTGCGGGACATGCCGCCGGGGAGTTTGCGGCCCGCCGTTTCGCCGGGCTGAAAAACACCCTGCGCCCCGTGCTGACGCTGGCCGACACGGCGCACCGGGTTCTCGGCACCCGGACGATGACCGCTGCCGCGAAGGGGCTGCATGCGCTGGGGCTTCCCCAATGGCTGCCTTCGATGCCGCGGGCCTACCGGATGCCCGAAACGCTGCGCACGGCGTCCGCGCCGGAACCGGACAAGGTGGTCTATTTCCCGAGCTGCATCAATCAGACGATGGGTCTCGCCCGCGAAACTCCGGTCGCGGAGCCGCTGGCCGAAAAGATGGTCGCACTGCTCCGCAAGGCGGGTTACGAGGTGGTCTTTCCCGAGAACATGGAACGTCTCTGCTGCGGCACGATCTGGGAGAGCAAGGGCATGGCCGACATCGCCTACCGCAAGACCGCCGAGCTGGAAGAGGCGCTGTGGCGCGCCAGCGGGGAGGGACGCTGGCCGGTGCTGTGCGACCAGAGCCCCTGCCTGCACCGCATGCGCGAGAAGATCGGCCGCATGAAACTCTACGAACCTGCGGAATTCATCTGGACCTTCCTGCGCGACCGGCTGGAGTTCCGGCCCCAGCCGGGACCCGTCGCCGTGCATGTCACCTGTTCGATGCGCCGCATGGGGCTGGACGGAGTGATCGTCGCGCTGGCGCGGCTGTGCGCCGACGAGGTGGTGGTGCCCGAGGAGGTCGGATGCTGCGGATTCGCCGGCGACCGCGGATTCACGCATCCCGAGGTCAACGCCTGGGCCCTGCGCAAACTGCGTCCCGTCATCGAACGCTCGGGCGTGAAGGCGGGCTACTCGAACAGCCGCACGTGCGAGATCGGGCTTTCGGCCCGTTCGGGCGTGCCCTACGTCTCGATCGTCTATCTGGTCGATGCCTGCACGACACCCAAAGAAAACCCCGGAGCCTGAGCCCCGGGGTTTTTCTCATACCAGCAGTTCGTAGTCGATGTGCCATACGCCCGTCTCCCCGGGAAAGACCCGGAACGGGGTGTAGGGTTCGAGGCAGGCCGCCGTGGGGCAGGCCCAGAAGACCATGTGCGACAGCTTTCCGCTGCCCGAAACCCGGATGCCCGCACCCGTGCGGAGGTTGCGGAGACTGAATCCGTACTCCCGGGCCTCGGGGTCATGACCGTGGAGGTCGCCCATGAAGACCGATTCGCCGGGGTTCAGCGGACGGCTGAAAGCGATGCCGTCGGGCGTCAGCGCCACGCTGTCGTAAGCCTCGCGCCACGTTCCCTCGGGGCGGAACGGGAAATGGATCGAGGTGTCGGGGCCCGTGGCCATGCGGTCCGGCGTGAAGAAGTTGTGGTTGTAGACATGGCCCGTGAGCGGCGCGGGACCGAGGTTTTTGAGCGTGTACTCGATCCGCAGGCCCGGGGCGTCGGTCAGCCGCAGCGTCTTGCGGTAGTCGTAGCCGTATTCGTCGCTCAGCAGCCGGTGGCGGAACTCCACGCGGTCGCGCTCGGCGGTCACCTCCCGGATGCCGGGATCGGCGATCTCGTAGAGCCGGAAGCGGTCGTAGGGCTGGTCGGAGGACCTGCGCAACGTGCCGACCCCGATTTTGAGGAACTCCTGCCCGGGACGCGCCTGTTCGTAACCGATCTGGGTGAATTCGTCCGCGGGGCCCGTCAGTCCGTCGTGCCGCAGGGGATCGTGCCGGGGCTGCCATTCCGAGACGTAGCGGTGTCCCCGGCTGCGCAGGTCGCGCACGACGCCGCTCCAGTCGAAGCGTGTGCCCCGGTAGTAGCCGCATTCGGCGTCGGGGAGGCACACCACGGCCGAGACGTGGCGGTTGGCGATGCGCAGGGCGGGAGCCTCCGACACCCGAGTGCCGGAAGCTCTCGTCGTTGCATTCGGTTGCAGCTCGCGCATGGTTATTTCGTCTTTTCGTAAACCAGCACGGCGAGGTCGTATTGCCCCAGCGTCACTTCGCGGCCGTCGGCCGAAACCCGTGCGCCGCCCAGCGTCGAAGCCTCCGTGAAGCGGTAGCCCGGAACCTCGATCGCGCCCTTCACGGCGGCTCCCTCCTGCGTGCGGGTGGCCACTACGGCCATGCCGTCGCCGTTGGTGTAGGCGCGCGCCTCGATGCCGGGGTTCAACAGCGTGAAGCCTTCCGTGTCGCGGTAGGTGCCGACCAGCAGCAGGTCTTCGTACTTGCCCTTGATGGCGTTGACCTGGGCCAGATAAGCCTGGTAATGCGGCGTCTTGTCGATCAGGTCGCGGCAGCGGTAGATCTCGATGTCGTTGCGCAGGCCCTTCAGCAGCGTGTTGTTCACACGGCGTTCGATGTCCGTGTCGTCGCGGATCTCGCGGTCGGAGATGATGATCTCGGGGAACGTGTAGCGGAACCAGTCGATGAAGCTGTACTTGCCGGCGGTGACCTGATAGATGTGGATGTAGTCGCAGTACTGCGCCGTGACATCGGTCAGCCACTCCGTGCCGAGCGCGAACTCGGGGTCGAAGCTGACGTTGCGGTCGCGGACCATTTTCAGCACCTCGGCCTTGTCGGCGATCACCCGCATGTTGGGCACCGGGAACTCCCGGCTCAGGTCCCAGTTGGTGGCGCGTTCGCCGTATCCGAGCTGGTCGTAGAAGACGCTGTTGGCGCCGTACTCGCGGGCGCGGTCGGCCCATTCGAGCAGCATCTTGCGCCAGATCGGCGCGCGGGTGTCGGCCACGACGAACGTGCGGGCGTTGTAGTCGGCCAGGAACGTGCCCTGACCCGTGAAGCGGTACTGTTCGAAGAGCTCGGCGCCCGTGTTGTCGCGGTAGCAGATCTCCTTGCCCCGGCCGCTCTTGTAGAACTCGCTCTCGCGGTCGATCAGCTTGCCGTTGAAATAGAGCAGCACCTTGCCGCCGTCCTTCTTGTAGTCGGCGATGGCCTTTTTCCAGCCTGCGTCGCCGCCCTGCGCGGGATCGGCGTTGTAGTGGGGATTGCCGTGGTCCATGCCCGTCTCCCACCATCCGAAGGTGAAGACGGCGTCGGCCCCGACGCTCTCGCCGACATCCTTGATGCGGCCCGGCAGGTCGGTGTACTTGAACAGCAGTTCGCCATACTGGTGGCGGAAAATGATCCGCTGCCAGCTGCGCATCTTCTTGACCCACATCGGCGCGTCGCGGTGGTCCCACCACGTGTCGGCCCAGCGGCGGTAGTGCTTCGAGGTCTCGTGCCACGAACCCGTGTAGGGGGCTATGACGTTGGCGTCGCACGTCCACGTTTCGCCGGCGAAGCAGTGCGGGAACTTGTAGAATCCCGATTCCAGCCGCGTGAATTCGCCTTCGGCGTCGGGGTAGAGGCGCAGGCCGTGCCCCGTGTCCTGGAACGTCGTGTCGTGGCTGCCGAAATAGATTCCCTCGCTGTCGCCCACGTAGGCGAAGCAGTTCGAGGCCATGCAGCCGCCCGTGCCGCCCGTGACGGTGCGCATGGGGTATTTGGCGTCCATCTGGCGGAACTTCTGCGCCGGGGTCTTGTAGGGCGAAGCGTTGCTGTGGCGGAAAATCATGCCTTTGGGATCGTCGTACAGCTGGCCTCCGGTGTGGGTGAGCAGCAGCTTGTGGTCTTCGGGAAGCGGCATGCCGCCCACCAGCGGGTAGTGCAGTTCGCGGACGATCGTGTGGGGCTGGCCGTTCTTGATCTTCGACGCGAAACGCACCTCGTCGCCTTCGAGCGTGATGTCGAGCGTGAGGCGCATGTCGAGCTTCACGGCTTCGCGGGTGGTGAAGTCGGTGGCGTTCAGGCGGTCGTAGGTCAGTGTCAGCGTGTCGCCCCGGCGCGAGATGCGGGGCGTCTGCTCCCCGGGCAGCACCTCGATCTCCTTGGCCTTCTGCGTGTCGTAGTAGAGGCGCCAGAGGTAGTCGCCGCCGGCGTAGTCCCGGCCGGTTTCGAGGTTCCTGATGCTGGTCAGGCGGCCCCGGTCGTCGATCGAGACTTGCAGTTTGTCGTTTCGGAGCGTGTGCTCTTTCGGAGCTGCCCCGGCGGCCGGGAACAGCAGGATGCCCGTGCATGCGAGCAACAATTTCACCATTTTGTTCATGTGTCTCTTCGCGTTGTCGCCGCACCGGCGCCGGACGCCCCGCGAAGGGCGCCCGGCGGGTCCGGCTTTGTGAGTTAGTAACCCGGGTTGTTTTCCTTGATGTTCTTCATGACCTGCATCGTGGTGGTCGGGAGAGGCCACAGATAGCTCTTCGGAGCCACGAACTTGCATTCGGCGAGAATCTGTGCGTAGGCGTTGCTGTTGAAGAAGTCGGCGGCGCCTTTGGCCACGGGGGCCATGAAATCGACGCATCCGTCCTCGTCCACCTGAGGCACGGCCCCGTGGAACCACATGTTGTTGTCGATATAGGCGCGTTGGAGCTTTTGGTCTTTCTTCGGCAGTCCGATCCAGGGGCGGTTGAGCACCTTCTCGGCGATGCGCCAACGCCAGATGTCGTACAGGCGCAGGTTCTCGAAGGCGAACTCCATGCGGCGCTCGGTGCGCAGGATCGTGCGGAGCTTGTCCTGCGACCGCTCGGTGATGGCCGGATAGTCGGAGGTGGCCGTGACGGACGCCTTGTAGGCGCGGGCGCGGACCTGGTTCATGGCGTCGAGCACCGTATCGTCGATTTCGTTCAGCTCGATTTTCGCCTCGGCGTACATCAGCAGGACATCGGCGTAGCGCAGGATGAGCTTGTCGTTCTCGGGCTCGAACGGAGCCAGCCAGTCCTCATCGACGTGCTTTTTCAGCACCAGACCGTTGTAGGAGGCGTATTGGTTCGAGGTGCCCTGAATCTTGTAGGAGCGCGAGTCGTTGTTGACCACTTCCGCCCCTTCGCGCGAGCTGTACACCTTGTCCCGGTCGAAATGCGGGTCGAAGATCACGCCCAGATGCTGCGTGCCGTGCTCCACGATGGTATAGGTGCAGCGCGGGTCGCGGTGTTCGAACGGTTTGTGGGGGTCGTAGACCGTCGATTCGTCGATGGGCTTGCCTTGGTCGTCGAGGAATGCGCAGAGCAGGTACCACGACGGCAGGCAGGTCGTACAGGTCGGGGCCCCCGACAGACGGGGCAGTTTGGCCGTGCAGGCCTGACCGCCGAGATACTGGTATTTCGAGTCGTTCGACAGAGCCTTCGAGCGGGGAATGTTGAAAATGCCCTCGGGCGAATGCTTCGTCGCGTTGCGGAACAGCTGTCCGAAATCCGAATGCAGGGTGTAGGCATTCAGCTGCATGCAGTTCCAGGCGGCGTCGCGGGCCTCCTTGAAGAGCTTCTCGGCTTCGGCAGGATCGTCGTCGCCGAACCCGCCCCGTTCGACCGAATCCCATTTGCGGATCGAGGCGAAGTGGAGGGCGAAACGGGCTTTCATGCCGTAGGCCGCGCCGCGCGTGGCGCGCTCGATCTCGCCTCCGTAGGATACGGGCAGGATCGGCGCTACGTCGTCGAACTCTTTGAGAATGTCGGGAAGAACGGTCCACATGTCGCTGCGGGTCAGTTCGTAGGCGCTCTCGCGGCCCTGCTCGGAGTCCATGTCCATATCTTCCGGAACCACGACGGGATCGCCGAAGTGGATCATGATGCGGGCGTAGAAGCAGGCGCGGTAGAAGCGGGCGTTGGCCATGATGCGGTCGTAGCGGGCCTGTTCGATCCGGCCTTCGTGCTTGCGGAGCTCGGTGATGATCTTGTTGCAGCGGTTGATGCCCGTGTAGGTGATGTCCCACATGCGGACCGAGAGCGGATAATCGGAGTTCACGCCGTCGATCAGGAAACGGCCCGGGGAGTTGCGGTTCTGCCCGTCGTCGGTCAGCATGTCCAGCTCGGTCTGGTTGCCGGAGGTCCATTCGTTGCGTTCCATGGGCCAGTAGGTGTGGTGGAGCAGGGCGTTGAGGTTCAGTTCGAACTGCTCGGCCGTCTGGAACCACGAGCCGCTGGCCGCCTTGTCCCTGGGCGAAAGGTCCAGGTCGCTGCACGAAACTGCCAGGCTGCCGGCCAGGGCGAATAATGCGATTTTAATGGTTTTCATATGCTTTTCTCTCTTTGATGCGACGTTAGAATTTGAGCTGAGCGGAGAAGAGTACCGATTTGGTGATGGGATAGCCGGTGGTGCCGACCTCGGGGTCCCAGCCCTCGGGGAAGTGGCTGTGGGTGAAGAAGTCGGTGAGCGTCACGGCGAAGCGCAGGCTCTTGACGTGGATTTTGCTCATCCATTTCTGGGGCAGGGTGTAGCCCAGCGAGAGGTTCTTCACGCGGAAGTACGAACCGTC
>OIXH01003068.1_pt1 | contig 15481 bp, 17 predicted proteins | sample 1587741 | NCBI WGS metagenome assembly OIXH01 (sample SAMEA3888916, study PRJEB22519) | human gut metagenome | biome: human gut; feature: human-associated habitat; material: faeces | place: Denmark | collected 2011 | reverse complement strand
TACTCTGCGCTTTTTGCACCCGGACTTTATGCGCATCGGCGATCGTCAGATTCGCTTCGCTGGCCTCGGGTTTACAGCGCTTTTTATAGCCCTTACGCACCACGCATTTGCTTTTGACGCTGTTCAACGCCAGGGTAGGCTCGGCGCTGGCGGCCACCGTTTTCGCGCACTGCTTTTTATACCCTTTACGCAGCACGCATTTTTTCGTGGCGCCGACGGCCTGACGATGAAGCGCGGTTTGGCTTGCTGCGGAAGTACGGGTAGGGAGCCGGGTGCTCGAGGACTTTTTACTGGTGGTTTTAGCGGTGGTTTTACTTTTTTGACTGGTTGCTTTTTTCTTGCGCTCTGAGCCGCTTTTCGCGGGCAACGCCTTTGGCGAGGCGGAGGCGTGCGTATGCCCTGAAGCCTGAGCCAGAGGTGTGAATGAGATAGATGTGAACAGTAATGCACAGAGCGATATCGCGATTTTGTTTAGCCGCGCCACTGAGCAATCCCCTGATTAATTACAGACATGTACAAATGCCTGACGATGAATGACAAACCGGAACGATTCTAAAGCATAAAAACCCGGAAAGTTAATATTCTTTTGTATCAAAAATGTCGATTGGTTAACGATTGCAAGAAAACGCGTCAGACATTGACCGCCTCGCACAGAAAATGCGCAACGCGCGCCTGCCCGCGGCGTCAAAATGATATTTTTAAGGCAACTTCGCGCAACAGAAGATAAAATATGAATAGTGAAAAAAATGTTATTATCGGTCCTGCCCTCGGGACGCTACAATGACAAGTTACTGCCGTAGAAAGAAGTTTAAGGAAGCACGACAATGAGCTCGACTTTAGAAAAGATCCAACGCCAAATCGCTGAAAACCCGATCCTGCTGTACATGAAAGGTTCGCCGAAGCTGCCAAGCTGCGGTTTCTCCGCTCAGGCCGTTCAGGCGCTGTCCGCCTGTGGCGAACGTTTCGCTTACGTTGATATCCTGCAGAACCCGGATATCCGCGCTGAGCTGCCAAAATATGCCAACTGGCCGACCTTCCCGCAGCTGTGGGTGGACGGTGAACTGGTGGGCGGCTGTGATATCGTCATCGAAATGTACCAGCGCGGTGAACTGCAGCAGCTGATCAAAGAGACCGCGGCGAAATATCACACTGACGAGCCGAAAGCGGAATAATTCCCGCTGTCAGTAAAAAAGCGACTTCCTGGAAGTCGCTTTTTTTATCACTCCGGCGTCGCTACCGGCAGCGGCCAGCCGCCCAGACGCTTCCAGCGGTTCACTATCTCGCAAAACAGCTGCGCCGTCTGCTCGGTATCGTAGAGGGCGGAATGGGCCTGCGCGCCGTCGAATGGCATCCCCGCGGCAATACAGGCTTTCGACAGCACCGTCTGGCCCAGCGCCAGCCCGCTCAGCGCGGCGGTGTCGAAGGTGACAAACGGATGGAACGGGTTGCGTTTTAGCCCCGCCCGTTCGGCGGCGGTCATGGTGAAGCTGTGGTCAAATGTGGCGTTGTGCGCCACCATGATAGCCCGACTGCAGTCGCTCTCTTTCATCCCTTTGCGTACCATTTTGAAGATGGCATGCAGGGCATCGTATTCGCTAACGGCGCCGCGCTCTGGATCGTGCGGGTTAATCCCGTTAAAGGCCAGCGCTTCGGGCTGGAGATTGGCGCCCTCGAAAGGTTCAACATGGAAATGCAGCGTTTCATCGGGCATCAGCCAGCCTTGCTCATCCATCTTCAACGTAATGGCGGCGATCTCCAGCAGGGCGTCGGTTTTGGCATTAAATCCTGCGGTTTCAACATCAATCACCACAGGATAAAAACCGCGGAAACGGTCGCACAGACCATTCAGTTGAGCGTTCTCGGACATCAGATTCTCTTAGCTGGTAAAAAGTAGCGCGCATTATGGCAAATTTTGCCACGGCTTGCAGCAGGCAGGGGTGAAAACAACGGGCGCCGCAGCGCCCGGGCGAGCGATGAAAATAAAGACGCTATGGTCGGGAGGGGTTAGTTGCCCAGCCCTTTGCCGGCGTCTTTCTCTTCAATCAGCTCAATTTTGTAACCGTCAGGATCTTCCACGAAGGCGATAACGGTGGTGCCGCCTTTTACCGGCCCGGCTTCACGGGTGACGTTGCCCCCGTTCTGGCGGATCCGCTCGCAGGCTTCGGCGGCGTTGTCGACGCTCAGCGCGATGTGACCGTAGGCGGTGCCCAGCTCATAGCTGTCCACGCCCCAGTTGTAGGTCAGTTCGATCACCGCGGTATCGCTCTCTTCGCCGTAGCCGACAAAGGCGAGGGAGTATTTGTACTCCGGGTTTTCGCTGGTGCGCAGCAGCTTCATGCCCAACACGTTGGTATAGAAGTCGATAGAACGTTGCAGGTCGCCAACGCGCAGCATGGTGTGGAGTAAGCGCATAATGTCCCCTATGCAGTTTATTTGCTAGATCAGAGCGTTGAGTATAGCGGCGATACGTCGCCGCTATCAATGGAGGGATTACAGCGTAGGATAATCGGTGTAGCCTTCCGCGCCGCCGCCATAGAAGGATTCCGGGCGCTGCGGGTTAAGCGCCGCTTTTTTCTGCAGGCGGGCCACCAGATCCGGGTTGGCGATGTAATCGCGGCCAAAGGCCACGGCATCAATCAGCCCTTTGTTGATCAGGTCGTTGGCTTTTTCAACGGTGTAGGCGCCAGCGCCAATGATCACGCCAGGGAAGCGGTCGCGAACTTTCTGACGGAAAGCTTCGCTATACGGCTTGCCGCCCGCCCAGTCCGGCTCGGACATGTGCAGATAGGCGATACCGCGTTTCGCCAGCTCGCTAATCAGATACAGCGCGTCTTCTTCTTCATTCGGGCCATTATCCACATTCTGGAAGCTGCCAATCGGCGACACGCGAATGCCAATCCGGTCAGCGCTCCACTCTTTGCTCACGGCGTCGACCACTTCCAGCACCAGACGGGCGCGGTTTTCCACGCTGCCGCCATACTGGTCGGTACGCTGGTTCGCCGACGGCGAGAGGAACTGGTGCAGCAGATAGCCGTGGGCCGAGTGCAGTTCAACCAGATCGAAACCGGCGTCACGGGCATTGCCCACCGCCTGACGGAAATCATCGACGATCCCCGGGATCTCTTCGGTTTCCAGAGCGCGAGGCATCGAGGTGTCGACGCGGATGGCGTGGCCGTTTTCGTCGCGCAGCGAGGTGCGGGTGCCGGCGCTCAGCGCAGACGGCGCTACCGGTGCGGCGCCGCCGGGCTGCAGGCTGCTATGGGAAATTCGTCCGGTGTGCCACAGCTGCACGGCGATATGGCCGTTTTCCGCGTGAACGCCGGCGGTGATTTTCTGCCAGGCGGCAATCTGCTCCGGGCTGTGCAGCCCTGGCGCGCCGGCATAGCCTTTGGCCTGGGCGGAAATCTGCGTCGCTTCGGTGATGATCAGCCCGGCGCTGGCGCGCTGACGGTAGTATTCGCCCATCAGCGGGGTAGGGATATCGCCCGGCTCGATGCTGCGCAGACGCGTCAGTGGAGCCATAAATACGCGATTAGGGACGGTGACGGCACCGACTTTCAACGGGGTGAATAATTTTGATTCCGACATAATGACTCCTGAGTAGACCGGTCGTCTAGGAACTGATGAAATAAAAACGCCTGTTATACAGCAGGCGCCGCAATAATCTGTTTCGCGTGGGCAAGGGCGCTCTCCAGCGGCGTTGCGCTACGCGTTATTTTGGCCTGCAGGTTGGCGCCGAGCCACAGGGAATAGAGTACCTGCGACAGCGTCCTGGCCTCGCCGTCAAAGGTCAGACTGCCTTCCTGACGCCCTTTCTCCAGCGCGTCGCCCAGCAGGGCGATGATCTGGCTGGCGCCGTGGTCCATGGCGGTGCGCATGTCTTCCGACAGATCGCAAACCTCTGCCGACAGCTTGACGGTGAGACACCCGCTAATAATCCCCTGCTGGTAAAACTGATTCAGCGTGTGCTGATAGTAGGCCAGCAGCCGATCGCGATAGTTGCCCTCGCCATGGGCGAAGTGATCGACAAGGCGCTGCAGATATCCGGCGTAATGGTTTTCAAGCAAGGCGACGCCGAAGGCTTCTTTAGAGCGAAAGTAATGATAGAAAGAGCCCTTGGGCACTTCCGCCGTCTTCAGGAGTTCGCTCAAGCCCATGCCGGTAAAGCCGCGATGCATGCATAGCTGCTCGCCGGTGGCCAGGATATGTTCTCGGGTATCGCAATCGCTGTGTCTGTTCATGGCGCACACTGTAGTAGACCGATTGGTCTAATGCAAGACTTAGCGCAAAAATGTTAGCTGGCGCAGCACGGAGTGAACAAAATTTGCGTCGGCGCAGGGAAACGTCTTCAATGAAAGGAGATGAGGGGACAGGAGGCGTGTGGTGGCAGAGCAGTTAGAGTTTTTCCCGGTGCAGAGCCCGTGCCGGGGAATTTGTCAGACCGATGAGCGCGGCTACTGTCGCGGCTGTTTCCGTAGCCGTGAGGAGCGTTTTAACTGGCAAACGATGAGCGATGCGCAGAAACAGGAGGTATTGCGTCTGTGCCGTCAACGCCTGCTGCGCAAAATACGCGCGAACAGACCAGAGGCGGCGGAAGAACCGCAGCAACCCTCACTGTTTTAAGCCAAAAATTACGTATACTCAGAGCACTTTTTTATTGAGGAAGCGGTTATGGTTCAGCGTATTGCTATGGCTCCCCAGGGGCCGGAATTTTCGCGTTTTGTGATGGGCTACTGGCGTCTGATGGACTGGAAAATGTCGCCAGACGAGCTGGTCGGCTTTATCGAACAGCATCTCGATTTAGGCATTACCACCGTCGATCACGCCGATATCTATGGCGATTACCAGTGTGAATCCGCCTTTGGTGAAGCCCTGAAGCTGGCGCCGCATCTGCGTAGCCGGATGGAGATTGTCAGCAAATGCGGCATTGCCACCCGGGCGCGCGCTGAAAACACCATCGGTCACTACATTACCGACCGGGACCACATCGTGCTCAGCGCCGAGCAATCGCTGCGCAACCTGGCAACGGACCATCTCGATCTGCTGCTGATCCACCGGCCGGATCCGCTGATGGACGCCGACGAGGTGGCTGAAGCCTTCCTCGCGCTGCACCACAGCGGCAAGGTACGTCATTTCGGCGTCTCGAACTTTACCCCTGCCCAGTTCACCCTTCTGCAGTCGCGCCTGCCGTTTACGCTTGCTACCAACCAGGTGGAGATCTCGCCGGTGCATCAGCCGTTGCTGCTTGACGGTACCCTCGACCAGCTTCAGCAGCTGCGTATTCGTCCGATGGCCTGGTCCTGCCTCGGCGGCGGCCGCCTGTTTAATGAAGAGGGCTTTCAGCCGCTGCGCGACGAGCTGGCCCAGGTGGCCCACGAGCTCAACGCCGACAGCATCGAGCAGGTGGTTTACGCCTGGGTGATGCGCCTGCCGTCGCAGCCGCTGCCGATTATCGGCTCGGGTAAAATTGAGCGCGTGCGCTCGGCGATTGTGGCCGAAAAACTGAGTATGACCCGCCAGCAGTGGTTCCGTATCCGCAAAGCCGCGCTCGGTTACGACGTGCCGTAACGGGCATTTCGCCTCCGGAAAGCAGTTCCTGGTTTACACTTAACAGAGAGACAGCCATCCGGAGGTGTTATGCAACGATGTATTCTCGCTATCCTTTCCCTCGCATTTTGCGCTGGCGCGCAGGCCGTCAGTGAAGATGTGCCACTTAATCTCGTGACCAGCCAGGGCGTTGGTCAATCCATCGGCAGTGTAAAAATCACCGAAACCGACCGCGGACTCGAATTTGCTCCTAATCTGCGGGCGTTACCGCCGGGCAAGCACGGCTTTCATATTCATGCTGAAGGCAGCTGCCAGCCGGCGATGAAAGAGGGCAAAGCCGTAGCCGCCGGAGCGGCGGGCGGACATTACGATCCGCAACATACCGGTAAACATGAAGGGCCGTTGGGCACCGGGCATCTTGGCGATCTACCGCTGCTGGTGGTCAACGACGCGGGTGTGGCTGACCAGCCGATTATCGCTCCGCGTCTGAAAACGCTGGCGGAAGTGAAAGGCAAAGCGCTGATGGTTCATGTCGGCGGCGATAACATGGCCGACAGTCCGCAGCCGCTGGGCGGCGGCGGCGAACGGTTTGCCTGCGGGGTGATTAAGTAATCTTTTCGCCAATCGTTCCGGCGACCGGAGCCTGTTCCAGCTGCGACAGCGCGCAATACAGCCGCCAGATCGCGGCGGCCAGCTCCCGGGCCGCCGGCTGATGATGGTGGTTCAGAACTTCGCAGATCCGCAGCAGCTCCTGCAGCGTAGAGGCCAGCGGCCGCTGCTGCACGCCACGCTCGCTCATCACATCGCGCAGCAGGTTGATACACAGGTCGCGCACCTGGGCGAGAGGATCGGAGCGCGTTTCCCACTCGCGAAGCTGCCAGACCACGTGGGAGCAGTTCAGCAATACCACCCCCCAGCGCAGCAGCCAGCGGCGAGCCAGCGCATCCTGGCTCTGACTGAGCTGGCTGACATGGTGATATACCAGCGATTCAAATTCGTGCTCGCTGTGCTGGGGGTGGCGGCTGAGCTGATCGACAAAGTGACGCCGTAACGCTCTGATATGGCGTCGACCTTTACGGGCGTCCGAGCCGGGACTGAGCACCGCAAAGGCCAGCCATGCAAAGCCCACGCCGACAATCTTACTTAAATTGTCATTAAAAAAGGCCGCATAGTCGTAAACCGGTGGGTTGGTGACGGAGATAAACGAGCCCATAAAGACGATAAGCTGCCCCCACAGGCCGGCAAATTTTGGCCACTGCAGCTTGAGTAACTGCATGGTGGTCAGCAACGGGAACAGAAACAGCAAGAACTGCCACAGGTCGGTTATCTGCACCATCAGGCCAAATTTCACCACAAAACTGAACAGCGACAGCAGCACCAGGGTCTGCATCAGCAGCGTCAACGAACGAAACGGCGAGGCGGAAACCGAATAGAGCACGCAGCAAATGGAGGCCAGGGTCAGGGCCGCCGCGCAGCTGGTCCACTGGGTACTGATCCCCCACGCGCCAATCGCCACCAGCGCGCAAAAGGTACGGATGCCGTTAAGCAATGCCTCTGCCTGGTCGGTGTGGCGGGCCAGCGCGGGCGCGGAAGGGACATTGAACTCGGCGATCGCCGAGGCATTTTCAACCCGGCGGATCCAGCGGCTGCTTTCCAGATAAATGCGGCAGAAATAGCGTAACCGCGCCCAAAAGGCGAGGTGGCGGTAATCCGCGTCCGGCGGCGGCGCCAGCGGCGCCAGAATGCGGGCGACGTGATAGCTGTCAGCACTTGAGGTGGCGAGCTCCGCGAGCAACGATTCCAGCACCTGGCGGGTATTGGCCGGGGCGTCAGGCCAGTTCAGCAGCATACGCCGCAGACTGGAAATGACGCTGGTCATGCGGAGCTGCTGGTGCAGCAGGTAGTTCAGCAGGGGATTTTGCCGACGGAAGCGGTAGTGGCTCCAGAAGGCCTGGATGCGCAGCAGGTTCATGGTCAGGATCTGGCCAATTACGCTTTCATGGGCGGTGCGGATGGCATCCGTCGTTTCCGGGACCCACAGCAGACTGGCGTGCTCCAGCAGGCGGGCGTGCATGGTTTTCAGGGCCGTCAGCAGATTGCTGCCATCGGAGGTGCTGGGCAGGATCATCATCATCAACCCGCCGCACAAGATCCCAACGATGACTTCGCAGACGCGCGACTGGGCAATCACCCATAGCTCGTAGCTGTCGCTGATATTAATCACCGGAAAGGCGATGATGGCGCAGGTATAGCCCGCCAGCTGAAAGGCGTAGGCCACGTTATTGGTGAACAAGGCGCAGGCCCAGGTGCACAGCGCCAGCCAGCCGGAGATACTGAACAGGAACAGCCAGGGATCGTTGAGCGTATGGCCCGCCAGCAGCAGGGCGGCGCAGGCGCCGAGAAGGCTGCCGGCAATGCGGCCAAAACTTTTACTGATCACCCCGCCGACGGTGGGAAAGCTGACCACCGCCGCGGAGGTCATCGCCCAGTAGGGCTCATCCAGATCCAGTGCGTAGGCGATGCTTAACGCGAGACACATGGCGATGCCGTTGCGTAGCGCGTATCGCCACTGCGGTCGGGTGGCTTTAACCCAGGGCAGCGTGCGCCATGACAGGGTCTGCAGATTCATCACTGTCCGCCGATCGAGACGGTGCAGGTGGTACCGGAGACCAGAGTGACATCGGCCGGCAACGTCTCAAAGGCAATCCGCACCGGCACGCGCTGGGCGAGGCGGACCCAAGGGATATTCGGTTTGATATTGGCCACCAGCCCGGTTCCCTGTTCCACGCTCTGGTCGACAATCGCGCGACCGATGCTGGCGACATGCCCCTGCAGCGTCTGCTGATTGCTGTAGAGAATGATTTGCGCCGGATCGCCGATGCGAATATGGCGCAGTTTGGTCTCTTCAAAGTAGCCCAGCACGTAGAACGAATGGCTGTCCACCAGGGCAAAGACCGGATGGCCGGTGGTGGCGTAATCGCCGACCCGGGTGGAGAGGTTAGTCACCCAGCCGTCTACCGGCGCTTTGACGACCGTCTGGCTGAGCTGCCACTGCGCATGTTTCAGCGCCGCCTCGCTGACACCGACTCCCGCTCTGGCGGCCGCCAGGGTAGTGGTGGCGGTATTCAGGGCGGTATTGGCGTTTTCAAGGTCTTCAGCTGAGATGGCATTTTGCGACAGGTTTCTGCGACGGCGGGCTTCGCTGGCGGCTTTGCTTTGCTCCGCCTGCGCTTTCGCCACCTCCGCCTGGGCTTTCGCCAGCTGCGCCTGGGCGTTCAGCACCGCGATGCGGTAGGGGGTGTCGTCGATGGTAAACAATACCTCACCGGCCTTGACCTGCTGGTTATCGGCTACGTTCAGCTGCAATATACTGCCGGAAACCTGAGGGGTGATCCCGACCTGCTCGGCGCGCACTTTACCGTCGCGGGTCCAGGGGGACTGAGTGTAGAAATTCCATAACAACCACGCGGCAACCAGAGCGATGGCCGCCACCAACAGTGTTGAAAGATATTTTAATTTTTTCATAGCAGGAAGATCACCAGGCAATCAGTAACACCAGGGCCAGACAGACCGAGAGCGCGAACAGGGAGAGATCCATCAGCAGTGGATGCCAGATGTCGCCCGCATACATCCAGTCACGCAGCTGGCGATGTAAAAACAGCCAGATAAAGAAGCCCAGCAGGACGGCTTTGAACAACGGAGGGAAATAGACGGATGCGCCGAACACAAGGTCCTGCAGCGGCAATCCGGATGAATTAAGACTCAGTTTCACAAGCAAAAATCCTTTGCCATAACAGGGATAACCTCAGGACGTGCTACTCTTTAACAGTGTAAATCATTGTTTTGGTTTTTGTTGAATCAAGTAATTCATTTGTTTTGATTATTCAAATGCTGCACACTATTCTAAAATCAGTATAATAACTTAGCAAGCTAATTATAAGGAGATGAAATTGGAATCGCCACTTGGTTCTGATCTGGCACGTTTAGTTCGCGTCTGGCGCGCGCTAATCGACCATCGCCTGAAACCTCTGGAGTTAACGCAGACCCACTGGGTTACGCTGCATAACATCCACCAGCTGCCGCCTGAGCAGTCGCAGATCCAGCTGGCGAAAGCCATCGGTATTGAACAACCGTCCCTGGTGCGCACGCTCGATCAGCTGGAGGAGAAAGGGCTTATTTCTCGCCAGACCTGCGCAAGCGATCGGCGAGCCAAACGCATCAAGCTGACGGAAAAAGCCGAACCGCTGATCAACGAGATGGAAGAGGTGATAGGCAAAACCCGCGATGAAATCCTCGCAGGGGTCTCGAAGCAGGAAGTGGAAACGTTGCTTCACTTAATTCGTAAACTTGAACAAAATATCCTCGATCTCCAGGCAAAAGATTAATCGTTTTGCGGCCCGGTTTATCCCGGGCCTTTTTTTACCTGCCCTGGCGTCGCCAGATTACCACCCGGTTACGTCCGCTGTTTTTTGCTTCATACATGGCTTCGTCCGCGCGCTGGACGCACTCTTCGGCTGTCACACTGCCGTCATGGGTCGTATACACGCCCATGCTGATGGTCATCCGCTCTGGCAGAGGGGTTTGCTCGGCGCTGACCGCCAGGCGGATGCGCTCGGCGATCGCCTGCGCCTCGTCCTCTGCGGTGTTGACCAGCAGCAGGGCAAACTCCTCACCGCCAATGCGGGCGGCCGCGTCATCCTTACGCGAATGGCTGTCCAGCACCGAGGCGGCAAACTGGATCACCTTGTCGCCGGCGATGTGGCCATAGTTATCGTTGATGCGTTTAAAATGGTCGAGGTCGCAGATGATCACCGACAGCGGATGCTGGGCCTTCACCTTTGCCAGCTGCTGGTTGAGGGTATCGTAGAAGAAGCTGCGGTTGTAAAGCCGGGTCAGCGGGTCGCGGATCGAATTCTGGTATGAGTTGACATACTTGTGGTTAGACTCGCGATAGAGGATAAAGACGTCTACCAGCAGCACCAGGATCAGGAACAGGGTGCACAGCGTTTCAAAAAAACGCGCCTGATACCAGGCCTGATCGAGCTCCCCAACGGCAGAGAGCAGCTGGAAAATGGTGAACAAATATGCGCTGCAAAAAAAAGCGCCGCTGTACCAGAAAATATTGCGCAGTTTGCTAAACCAAATTATTAAAATCAGCGCGATAAACCAGACTGCCATCAGCAGCCAGCCAATAATACTCCGCCACAGCGGCGTAAAAGTATGGCTCAGATCGTCAATAAACCTAATGCTCAACCATGGCGAATGGCTGGAGTAGATCCATGACAAAAAAATTATCATTAACGTAAAAACAATACATGCCGCGAAAGTCATTACATGGGCTTTAAAGGAGTGCATGATCCGTCGGCGAAAGTAATACAAAATAATTGACGACGTGAATAAGACGGCCATCATTATATTGCGAAAGAAATAATATATCACAGCGTCATTTTGTTTCACCACCGGCGCGGGATTACAGCTGAGCCAGTCCGGATAGCTACTGAGGGTGCCCAGCATCAGTAACGCCGAACAGGCAAAACCGAAAGCGACAGGCGTCAGATACAGGCGACGCTTGCTGCTCCAGTATTTCATGCCCATAAAACAGGCAATAGTGATATGAAAAACCATCAGAAAACTGGTCAGCAGGGGAAATAGTATTGATGAGGTGCTGTTGAATCTGGTCTCAAAAGAGCTGGTTAATCCGGTAATGCCGACTCCGGCCAGCAAACAAATACATATATAAACGATAAGACGTTTAACGATATGATTCATGTGTTTGGGCATAGACAATATTCCACAGGGAAAAGCAAGGGCAACGATATTGCGTCGACATAAAAAGAGTAATGTGCAGAAGAGTAGTCGGGGATGACTGATAAAATATTGCGCAGGCGCAATGATTAATGCAATTCAAAAATTAAGATGTCTGAATGCTAATGCGAAGCTATTAGGGTGTAATAAATGCAGAGGAAATATACGATGCGGCGCAACTGGCCGCATCGTGACAGGTGTTAGCGAGGAGAGACGGTGACCTGGCTGCCGCTGCCGGCAATGGCTACGCGCTGTCCAACAGAGAACGGGGTGCTGCCCTGTTTCTGTACCACCATGATGGTGTTGCCATCATCTTTACGAATTTCCAGTTCCACGCCCTGGGTTTTATTCATGGCGCCCTGTACGCCCTGACCGGCTACGCCGCCCGCGACCGCGCCAGCCGCAGTGGCCAGAGAACGTCCGGTGCCGCCGCCGATGGTATTCCCGAGGAAGCCGCCCAGAACCGCGCCGCCAATCGCCCCGATGGCATTGCTGTCGTCGCCGCTCTGGATCTGTACGGCGCGGGTATGCACGATGGTACCGTATGTCACGCTCTGCACCTGTTTGGCTTCAGATGCGGAATAAACGTCGCCGGACAGGCCGCTGCTGCTCACACAGCCCGCGAGCGTAAAACCAATCATCGATACAGCCAAAACACGTAAAATCATTTATGAATCTCCTGTTCACCGAAGGTGTTCAATTGAACGTCCATGCGGTTAATTATATGGCATTTAGTCGTCGGCGGGCATAGCTTCCCCCCGGGATATACAAAAAATAATAATTAATGGTGCTTCAACCTAAACTAAACGCCGGTTCTTTACGATGTTCTCCGAAATGTCTCTCTATTGTTAAAAAGTATTATTACAACATAGCATTAGCAGACACTTTATGATGGAGTGAGACGCGTACGAGGGTCATGGAATGAAGGAAAAACGTATGAGATCGGGTCGCTTTATTGGCGTTATGTCGGGTACCAGCCTTGATGGTATTGATGTCGTTTTAGCCGCTATCAACGAAAACATGGTGGCGCAGCAGGCCAGTCTCACCTGGCCCATCCCACACGCGATAAAAGAAGAGATCCTGGCGATTTGTCAGGGCCAGTCGCTGACCCTCTCGCAGCTGGGGCGTTTGGATACCCGCCTCGGAAGGCTGTTTGCCGAGGCCGTGCTGGCGCTGATGCGTCAGGAAAGTCTCAAACCCGCGGACGTCATCGCCATCGGCTGTCATGGGCAGACTGTATGGCACGAGCCGCAGGGCGATGCCCCGCACACGCTGCAAATTGGCGACAACAACCAGATTGCCGCCCATACCGGCGTCACTGTGGTGGGGGATTTCCGTCGGCGTGATATGGCGCTTGGCGGGCAGGGGGCGCCGCTGGTGCCGGCTTTTCATCATGCGCTGCTGGCGCACCCCGTTGAGCGGCGGATGGTGCTGAATATTGGCGGGATCGCTAATGTGTCGCTTCTGGTGCCGGGCCAGCCGGTGCGCGGCTATGATACCGGGCCGGGCAATATGTTGCTGGACGCCTGGATCTGGCGTAAGCAAGGTAAACCTTACGATAAAGACGCCCACTGGGCCAGTGAAGGCAAAGTGCTCCTGCCGCTGCTGCAGGATATGCTGAGCGATCCGTGGTTTGCCTTGCCGGCGCCGAAAAGCACCGGTCGGGAATATTTCAATTACGGCTGGCTGGAGCAGCATCTGGCTCGTTACCCGGGGCTGCGCGGACAGGATGTGCAGGCAACCCTCGCGGAATTAACCGCCGTGACCATCAGTGAGCAGGTATTGTTAAGCGGCGGCTGCGAGCGTTTGTTAGTGTGCGGCGGCGGCGCGCGTAACCCATTGTTAATGGCGCGCCTGGCGGCCCTGCTGCCGGGAACCGAAGTCTCCACCACCGATGAAGCGGGGATCAGCGGCGATGATATGGAAGCGCTGGCCTTTGCCTGGCTGGCCTGGCGCACCATCGCTGGCCTGCCGGGGAATCTGCCCTCTGTGACTGGCGCCAGCGAAGCCACGGTGCTGGGTGCCATTTTCCCTGCTAATCCGCCGCAGAATCGGAGTTAACTGAAATCTTAAATACGACGCGACCGGTAAACTGGACAAGTTAAGCGGAGGGCGGAGTGCCCTCCGTGACCGGGAAAGTCGAAGGCAAACGAATGAAAAAAATTCTTATCGCAGTTGTACCTTTTATGCTGGCGGGCTGTAGCTACTACAACCAGTTTGTCGAGCGGATGCAGACGGACACGCTGGAGTATCAATGCGACCAGAAACCGTTGACGGTCCATCGCAATAACTCACGCCAGCAGGTGAGTTTTATTTATGACAATCAGCAGCTGAATCTGTCAGAGGGGCTGTCGGCTTCCGGAGCGCGCTACACCGACGGCGTCTATGTCTTCTGGTCGAAAGGCGATACCGCCACCGTCTATAAGCGCGACCGCATCGTTCTCGATAACTGCCGGCTGCAGACCGCCAAACGTTGAGATTTCTGTCCGGGGGGCGCACAATAACGCCACCTTATGACTATATCCTCAATGGCCATGTCTGATAACGACGAACTCCAGCAAATCGCGCACTTGCGCCGTGAATACACCCGTGGCGGTTTGCGTCGCCACGATCTTCCAGCTGAACCTCTGCCGCTGTTTGAGCGCTGGCTGCGTCAGGCCTGCGACGCGAAACTCGCCGACCCGACGGCCATGGTGGTTGCCACCGTTGATGAACGCGGCCAACCTTATCAGCGTATTGTGCTGCTAAAGCATTACGACGAAAAAGGGCTGGTGTTTTATACCAACCTTGGCAGCCGCAAAGCCCATCAGATTGAAAATAACCCGCAGGTCAGTCTGCTGTTTCCGTGGCATATGCTGGAGCGCCAGGTGATGGTGATCGGCAAAGCGGAACGCCTGTCCACGCTGGAGGTGGTCAAATATTTCCACAGTCGCCCGCGCGACAGCCAGATCGGCGCCTGGGTCTCGAAGCAGTCGAGTCGGATCTCTGCTCGGGGTATCCTGGAGAGCAAATTCCTCGAGCTGAAGCAGAAATTCCAGCAGGGTGAAGTACCGCTGCCGAGTTTCTGGGGCGGATTCCGCGTCAGCATTGAGCAGATGGAGTTCTGGCAGGGGGGCGAACATCGCCTGCACGATCGCTTTTTATACCAGCGCGATAACGGCGCCTGGAAAATAGACCGCCTGGCACCGTAATTGCCGAAATTAGTTATCGAAGCGCTGGCGCTGAAAGGGCCGGCGCTTTATTCTATGTACTTTTCGCATCTGGCGAAAAGTCGTGTACCGGCAGAGGTGCAGTCGTTTATACATGGAGAATTTGATGGCAAGCAGTAACTTGATTAAACAATTGCAAGAGCGGGGGCTGGTAGCCCAGGTGACGGACGAGGAAGCGTTAGCAGAGCGACTGGCGCAAGGCCCGATCGCGCTCTATTGCGGCTTCGATCCTACCGCTGACAGCTTGCATTTGGGGCATCTTGTTCCATTGTTATGCCTGAAACGCTTCCAGCAGGCAGGTCATAAACCTGTGGCGCTGGTGGGCGGCGCTACCGGTCTGATTGGCGACCCAAGCTTTAAAGCCGCTGAGCGTAAGCTTAATACCGAGGATACCGTGCAGGAGTGGGTGGATAAAATCCGCAAACAGGTAGCCCCGTTCCTTGATTTTGACTGCGGCGACAACTCGGCGATCGCGGCGAACAACTATGACTGGTTTGGCAGCATGAACGTGCTGACCTTCCTGCGCGATATCGGTAAACACTTCTCTGTTAACCAGATGATCAATAAAGAAGCGGTGAAGCAGCGCCTGAATCGTGACGATCAGGGCATCTCCTTTACCGAGTTCTCCTACAATCTGCTGCAGGGTTACGACTTCGCCTGTCTGAACAAACTGCACGGCGTGGCGCTGCAGATTGGCGGCTCCGACCAGTGGGGCAACATTACCTCCGGTATCGATCTGACCCGTCGTCTGCACCAGAACCAGGTGTTTGGCCTCACCGTGCCGCTGATTACCAAAGCGGACGGCACCAAGTTCGGTAAAACCGAGGGCGGCGCCGTGTGGCTGGATCCGAAAAAGACCAGTCCGTATAAATTCTATCAGTTCTGGTTGAACGTGAGCGATGCTGATGCGGCACGCTACA
>OIXH01003066.1_pt1 | contig 15493 bp, 14 predicted proteins | sample 1587741 | NCBI WGS metagenome assembly OIXH01 (sample SAMEA3888916, study PRJEB22519) | human gut metagenome | biome: human gut; feature: human-associated habitat; material: faeces | place: Denmark | collected 2011 | reverse complement strand
ACGGGATAAGCCCCATAGGTACACAATGTGAACCTATGGGGCTTAATGCCGTGTATGGGGAAAATTAGGGCATGTGGTGCTCCACATGCCCTGATTTTATATTCTGTGCTCCCTTTCCTGATGTCCTCTTTTGTGGATTACAGAAATTCAAATATTATAGTGGCTTTTTCAGCTGATCTGTGGTATGGTGTCTTGCTATAAAGGAGGTAGGACACATGAACGACACTCTGAAACAGCTTTACAACAGATTTTACACGCCACTGCCCATACCAGAGGCTGAGCAGGAAATTGAAGATTGTCACAAGCAACTCATCGAGCGATTGGAAAAGCCAGAGAGAAAACTGGTGCTGCGGATCATGGATAACCAGAGTCTGATTGCAGAAGAACGCTCCATGGACAGTTTTTTCTGCGGGTTCCAATTGGCATGGGAACTGGCATACGAACTGAATCACTTTGAAACGGACAGGCATCTCTTTCCAGTGGAAGAAGCGGAGAGAGATGCCTGATTTTTATGCGGTCAGGCGTACAATGTTTTTGGGCGTATTGCAATTTCTTCATCTCTGATCTTCTCCATTTTGAGCAGCAACATTCTCTGGACTTCTGAATCGCCTCTCGGTATTGTGTGTTTGCAGCCAACAACACAGAGAGGAGAAAAATGCTATGACACAAGTTCCCGTTACAAGATGCCAGTACTGCGGCTCACAAGACATCGGAGAAGGCTGGCAGCACGGAGAAGCCCTGGTTACTTTCAAATATCACGGACTGCTGGGAAACCGTCTGAAGTACCTGATCTGCCGCCGCTGCGGAGCAGTGCTGTATCAGTGTGTGGCAGAACCTCACCGGTTCCCGCAGGCAAGAAGATAACCTTACAGTGCAGGAGGCTGGAATACTATGAAGAAAGAACCTGATAAGCGCATATCTTTCCCGTGCCAGTGGCAAACCTATCAATACGGCACGCAAAGCCCACAGCGGTATCTGCCGCTGTGGGCTTTGTTGTCTCCGCACTTCCTGTACAATAGCAATATCATTCCAATGGGAGGGTCTCTATGAAGAACCGTCAATTGACACAACAACAAATCCGAGCATACGCCCATTATCTTCAGATGGAGGAAAAAAGCGGTGCACCCATGGAGAAATATCTGCGGGATATCCAGGCGTTTGCCTGCTGGCTTGATGGTCGTGACATCAGCAAGGAACTGACCTCGGAATGGAAAAGTCACCTTGTATCCCAGGACTACGCCCCGACCACGGTCAATGCCATGCTCTCTGCCCTGAACAGTCTGCTGGAGTTCCTTGACCTGCGGGAGTGCCGGGTGAAGTTTCTGAAAATCCAACGCCGCCTGTTTCGGGATGCCGACCGTGAGTTGACAAAGGATGACTACCAACGTCTTCTGAATACGGCTCACAAATTGGGGCGGGAACGGCTGGAACTTCTGGTGGAGACCATTGGAGCCACCGGTATCCGGGTCAGCGAAGTAGCGTATATCACAGTAGAAGCTGTTCAACAGGGCAAAGCAGAAATCGCTCTCAAAGGCAAGATCCGCACCATCCTGCTCCCCGGAAAACTCCGTCGCAAGCTGCTGAAGTATGCGAAAAAACAAAAAACCGCCTCCGGTGCGATCTTTCGCACCAAAAGCGGAAAGGAACTCGGCCGCCGACAGATCTGGGCGGAACTGAAAGGGCTGTGCAAGCACGCAGGTGTGGAGTCGGGAAAAGTGTTTCCACATAATTTGCGGCACCTGTTTGCCACGGTTTTCTACCGTACCTGCCGGGACATTGCCAAACTGGCTGACCTGTTGGGTCACAGCAGTATCGAAACCACACGCATCTACCTGGTTACCTCCGGCACAGAGCATCAGCGGGAGATTGATCGGCTGGGGCTTGTGTCGTAGTCACAGAATCGACATTCTGAATAGAGCTTTTCCTTTTCTTTCTGCTAAATGGAAAAGACGGGCATAAAAAATCGCCCGTCTTTCTGTCGGAAAGAGGGCGAAAGGGCGTAGGAATCCAGGCCGCAAATGCAGATTATGCTTGCGGCCTATGTTTTTGCGCTCAAAATCTGGAAGATGTCTTGTCTTTCGTGTCCACGCCTGATATAATAACGATGTATTATTCCACTATGTAGTCGATGTTGGGACGGAATGTCGATTCTGTGAATCCAGGGGGGTGAGCCATTTGGAAGCCGTCGCAAAGGATGTAGAACGGTTCTGTATTTTTGAAGATGATCTTCCACGCAGCGGCGGCCGCTGGCCAGAGTATGCGGCAACGATGATCCTATGCTTTGATCGTCGGGAAAACGATATGGCCATTGGTAGCCTGTGGACTTTTTTTCAATCTACCCCGATTCCATTTCACGGGCTGGATAACCTGCTTTTTATCATGGATGCCATGATGGATCAGGCGGAACAGCCAATGCCTTGGATGGCGAGGCGGCACATCAAAGAGCAGACAAGGCCGCACTCCGGCAGGAGGCCTCAGTTCCAAAATCCCTTGTCATTCAAGCCAGGTCTGCTGGCCACGGTATCCGTCCGGATTTATACCCGTCAGCACGCTACCATGCAGGGAGCGCTGCGTGTGGAAGGCAATCGAGAGGCATGTTTTCGCAGTGGCCTGGAACTGCTGTATCTCCTTCGGGAAATTACAAAACATCCATTTGCTCTTGGACCTATGGAATCGGAACGTGTGTGATATGGGAGAGACTTTATCTGCCTTCTGCCATGCAAGAGACTGTACGGAATTGCTTGCCCAATGGGATCGTCAAGCCAATCTTCCCCTTACCCCTGAAACCATTCCCTACGGCAGCACGAAAAAGGTCTGGTGGCAGTGTGAAAAAGGCCACTGCTGGCAGGTAACGGTGAACAACCGCACCTCCAGCCACACCGATTGCCCATACTGCTCCGGCAGAGCTGCGTGGCCCGGAGAAACCGACTTGGCCAGCCGGTTCCCGGAATTGGCAAGAGAATGGCACCCTACCAAAAATCTACCGCTGACGCCGGAGTGTGTACTGCCTGGAAGTGAGAAAAAGGTCTGGTGGCGGTGCGGCCTGGGCCATGTGTGGCGTGCAACGATCCACTCCCGCACAGATGGCTGTGGCTGCCCGGTGTGCGCCAACCGTGCTGTGGCTCCGGGCATCAATGATCTGGCCAGTCAGTTTCCCAGGCTGGCCAAGGAATGGCACCCTACGAAAAACGGCACGCTGACACCTCAGAAGGTGACCTTTGGGACCAAACGCAAAGTTTGGTGGAGGTGTGAAAAAGGACACGAGTGGTGTGTTTCTGTTCAGTCCCGCACCCTGGACGGGACTGGATGCCCAGTCTGTGCAGGGCGGGTGATCCTTCCGGGAGAAAACGACATGGCTTCTCAATTTCCGAGGATAGCTCAGGAGTGGCATCCTACAAAAAACGGACCTCTGCTGCCGTCTCAGGTCACACCCTCCTGTAAACGGCGGGTCTGGTGGCTCTGCCCCCAGGGACATGAATATGTGGCCGCAGTGGGAATGCGGACCATGCGGAACTCCGGTTGTCCCTACTGTGCCGGAAAGAAAGTCCTGGCCGGGTTCAACGACCTGTCTACGACGGAGCTGGAAATCGCGGCGCAGTGGCATCCCACGCTGAACGGTTCGCTGACGCCCCAGATGGTCACCGCAGGCTCCCACAAAAAGGTTTGGTGGATCTGCGCCGAGGGTCATGTCTGGAAGGCTACCATTTACTCCCGAGCCGGAAAGCAAAGGCGCGGCTGTCCGGTTTGTGCCGGAGTGGTCAACGGAAAACGACGCGCACGCTACGAAAAAATGCTGGCAGAAGTAAAGGAGGTCATGTCGGTTTGATGGTGGAACAATCTCTGCTGGACTTGCTGTCCATTCAAATGGGCTGTATGTATCTGTCCGATTTGCGGTCTTTGCCACCGGAGCAGCGCCGGAGGATACAGCCCAGGCAGCAAAAGCGCGGCTCCTCTATTTGTTATCCCAACCTTGCGAGGCAAGGTAGTATAACTTATGTAATCTTAGGAGGAAGTAAAATGAGAAGCAAAGTACGAACGCGGATTGGGAGCATGCTGGTTTGCTTGGCCATGCTCCTGAGCCTGTTGCCGGTAACGGCATTGGCGGCGGAGGGCACAGAGTGCACTGAGTCTGATTGCGCTCATGTGGCAGCAATCGGAAACACTCACTATGGTACCTTAGCAGATGCATTTAATGCAGCAATTCATGGAGATACCGTAAAGGTGCTGAAAGATTCCAACATTGATGAAGGCATTGAAATTAGTGAAGGAAATGTGGTACTTGACCTAAACGGCAAGACTGTTTCTTATGTTCAGAGTAAATCAAACGACGATGTGGGAATTATTGATATTAATGGTACCGCAAATGTAACTGTGACTGGTAATGGCTCGTTTACTTATACAGACGGTTACTATAATAGTTCAAATGATGAACTGGGATATATTTTTAGAGTAGCAGGAAACGCGAAGCTGACTATTGAAAACGGAAATTATCACGCTGTCCTAACTTGCGTTCAAGCAGGAGATAGCTCTGAAGTTGTAATTAAGGATGGTACTTTTTCCACAGGGATTGAGTGGGGCGGAACTCGTTGGCACCTGAATCTAATCGATAATTCTAATGCCAAATTCACTGTTATGGGTGGCGCTTTTGAAGGGTTTGACCCTGGTGCCAGCAAGACTGAGAACCCTGTTGCAAATTTCTGCGCTCCTGGTTATATCAGCGTGACTGAGGACGGCGATAAGACCTACACGGTGCACCCCATAGAAGATGTGGCTGTGGCAGAGGCCAACGGCGAATACTACATGACCCTGGCAGAAGCAGTGGAGGCAGTCGTATCCTCCTCCGGCAAGACCGGCACCGTTACCCTTCTCAATGATGCGCAAGGGTGTGGCATCGGCCTGTTCAACAGCAAAGGCCATGCTGGCATTGACTTGACCATTGATTTTGGCGGCCATACTTATACTGCCGGGGACCCGGCCGTAGGTTCTGCTGGAACAGAAAGCCAGGCGTTCCATCTGGAAAAGGACAATACTGTTACCCTGAAAAACGGAACCATTACGGTAGCTCCGGACAGCCAAAACACCGCAATGTTGATCCAAAACTATTGTAATCTCACGCTGGACAATATTGATCTGATTGGCAATAATCGTACCCAATATATTATCTCCTGCAATTATGGCGATACCGTATTAAAAGATGTCAACATCAGTGGAACGTATGAAAATTTGGTTGCGCTGGATTTGATGCACTGGTTGGGTACCAGCTATGCGGATCAAGTTCCTACTATGAGTATCCAGAATTCCGCGGAAAACACAATTTCCGGCAGTGTTGATGTATACTGCTATGGTACCGGTGCTGACAGTTGCCCGAGCAAACCCATTATGACCATCACCGGCGGCACCTTCACTACCGACGTGAAAGATTATTGCGCCACCGGATACACAACAAAGCAGGACGGCAGCAAGTATGTTGTAGTGTCTAAGGACGGCATGGAAGCTGATTCCAGCGCCAGCGGAAGCACCTCTTCCGGCACCGTAGGCGGCACCTTCAATCCCTCTACTGAAAATGGTGACAACGTCGACACCAGCGGCTCTACCATCGAAATCAATGTCGCTACAGGAAGTGATGGCTCCCAGAACGCTGCTGTAAATCATACCTCCATCGAAATCGCCAGCGACGCCCTGACAAGCGTTTCCTCTACCAACTATGACGTAGCAATTACTACCGATGTTGCCGTCCTGACTGTAAGCCAGGAGGCTTGGGCAGATATTACTCAAAACGCCAACGGGAAGAATGTAACCCTCGGCCTCACAAAGGGCGGCACAGAAACAAATCCTGTGTATACGCTCACAGCTCAGGCGGATGGCGAGAATGTCTACTCCGCAGATAATGCCAGCGGCAAGATTACTGTCGCTGTAAAAGCAACCGCTGAAGCACCTATTTATTATGTTCGGGAAGACGGCAGTCTGGAAAACATGAATGCCGCCTTTGAAAACGGAGTAATCACCTGGGACGTCACCCACTTTTCTGACTATGTAGCTGCCAGCGGCAAGGTAGGTCTGGTAGCGGACGGCAAGGTGTCTTTCTACAACACCATCGCGGACGCCATCGATGCAATGAGTTCTGTGACTTCCGGCACTATCACCCTGCTGGATAACATGACAGAGAGCGTCACGATCCCCACCGGCAAGACCGTTCTGCTGGAACTGAACGGTAAGACACTCACCAATAATGCAGGAAGCCACACTATTACCGTTACCCTGGGCAGCAACCTCACCGTGCAGGACAGCGTGGGCGGCGGTCTTGTAGACAATGTGTCCCACGCACGCGCGGCGATCCTGAATAACGGTACTGCCACCCTTAATGGCGGCAAGTATGACCGCAGCAAGGAAAACGGCCAGAACAGCGAAAATGCTGGCGGAAACTCCTATTATGCTATCGTGAACCACGGTACCATGACCATCAACGATGGCGTTACTGTGGCACAGAACGGTCATTTCTCCAGCATGATTGAAAACGGCTATCAGAACTATAACAGCAGCAATGCTTCCACGGGATATGTCTCTGGAACCAATGCAGCAAATCCCTCTCTCACCATCAACGGCGGCAGCTTCTCCGGCGGCCTGAATACCGTAAAGAATGACGACGGCGGCAAACTGGAGATCAACGGCGGTCGTTTCTCCAACGTCTCCCAAGCTGTTGTTCTTAACTGGAACACTGCCACCATTACCGGTGGTGACTTCACTGTCACAGAACCCGGTGTGAACAGCGTCATTCTCAACGGCTTTGCAGACGGCACTCTTGATATGGGCAAACTGGAGATTAAAGGAGGAACCTTTACCTCCACCACCGGTGCGCCGGTGCTGACTACCATGGGCGGAGCAACCCATAGTGGTGACATCAACATTAGCGGCGGTACGCTGAATGGTGATATTGTGCTGACAGACGCTCACACCGGAGGCAAACTTGAAATTTCTGAAACTGCTGTCATTAACGGTGATGTAATCAATCAGAAAGCTGCCTCTGTCACCGTCACCGGCGGCTCTGTGACCGGTCAGGTATCCAATAACGGCAGCGGCAAAATCACCATTACCGGCGGTACCTTCCCCAATGCAGATATCAGCGACTTTGTTGATTCCAGCGCAACCGCCATCATTACCTTCAACAGCAACGGCGGCAGTGCTGTCGCAACTCAGGTCGTGGCAAAGAACAATTCTATCTCTCTGCCCACTACCACCCGTTCCGGCTACAACTTCCTGGGTTGGTATCTGAACGACTCTCGGGTCGGCGGTCATAATGATTCTTACAAGGTGACCGGCAATGTGACCCTGGTGGCCCGGTGGAGCTACATCAACCAGGGCGGCGGCACAACCGAGCCCTCCGGCGACTACCAAGTCACCGTGGATCGCACCACCGGCGGCAAGATCAGCGTAAGCCCCAGCCGTGCTGATAAAGGCGACACTGTGACCATCACCGTGAAACCTGACAAGGGTTATGAGTTGGATAAGCTGATCGTCACCAACAAGGACGGCGATTCCATCAAGCTCACCAAGAAGGATGACAATAAGTTTACCTTCAAGATGCCCGGCTCTCGTGTGGAGGTCGAGGCTTCCTTTAAGAAGACCGTCGAGGAACCCACCAACCCCTTCACCGATGTTTACGAGAGCAATTACTACTATGATGCGGTGTTGTGGGCTGTGGAGAACGGTGTGACCAACGGTACCAGTGCCACTACCTTCGGTCCCAATGTCACGGTGACCCGTGCTCAGATGGTGACCTTCCTGTGGAGAGCTCACGGCTCCCCCAAGGCCACTGGCACCAACCCCTTTACCGATGTAAGCACCAGCGACTACTACTATGACGCGGTGCTGTGGGCGGTTGCCAACGGTGTGACTACTGGCACCAGCGCAACTACCTTCAGCCCGGATGCCCCCGTGACCCGCGCCCAGGCGGTCACCTTCCAGTGGCGGGCTGCCGGTTCCCCGGTGGTATCCGGCAGCAGCTTTAGCGATGTGGCTGCTGACGCCTACTATGTCAATGCTGTAACCTGGGCTGTGGCCAACGGTATTACCAACGGTACCAGCGGCACCACCTTCAGCCCCGATGCGGCGGTCTCCCGCGCTCAGGCCGTGACCTTCCTGTGGCGGGAGCTGGCATAAGCATCGCGCAATGAGATAAAACCAACAAAACTGGGAGGGACCGGAATTTCCGGTCCCTCCCAGTTGCTTTTTAATTACCCTTTTGGGGCCTCCTCATTTGCTGTGCGCAGAATATGATACACACGACGCAACACCGCTGTCTCACGCAAAAATCCCCGAATCAACTCCTGTTCATCCAGCCATGTGGACTGGGGTGAACGGTATCCTATCTCTCTGCTGGCCTCCCGGCGTGCGGCTTGAATCGCTTTCTGGATGGAGAGCCACTGACCGTAAGCACCACCGTTCAACTGTTTCCTCAGTTTCCGGATGGCGCTCTTATACGCCTTCTCCGCCCCGCTGGGGCCGTTGTAGTTCAGCCGGATGGCCAGTTCCTGAAAGGTCATGCCCTGCTCGTTGGGCTGGCCGATCCCCAGATAACAGCGCACCAAGTTCAACTCTCTGGGCTTGAGCACCTCCTCCATGCGCTGGAGGAGCAGCGTCCGGCGCATGAAATGGTCATAGGCTCTGGCGGGATCACCGCCAAAACTAATATCAAAGACACGCTCACCCAACGACTCGATCTGGAACACAGTGCGATATTCCTCCAGCAGACGCTTGGCCACTTTGACGGAGACTTCCAGCTTCGCTTGAATGGCGGTCAGAAGATTTGCTTCGGTGTCCTGCTCGTGTGCGGCATAGAGGAACGCCACCTGGCGCAGCTGGTAGTAGCGATCCAGCGGGAAGGACAGAGAAAAAGAACTTTGGGCGGCGCAGTCCTTCATGGCCGTTTCAATGGCGGGAGTGGCGTAGGTCAGCAGCCTGGTTCCCATGGATGCATCAAACCGCTGTGCCGCGTCCAGCAGTGCCAGCGCACCCTCCTGCTTAAGATCGTCCACCAGAAAATCCTGAGAAAATTGTTCGCAGTAGCTTGCGGCCAGCATGGTCAGGTATCCCTCGTTCTGGGAAAGCAGAAACGAAGTGGCCTCTGGATCGCCTTCCTGTATGCGCTGGGCAAGCTCCTCATTACTGGGACATGGAGCGTCACAGAGGTACATGCTCATGGCTTGTCCTCCTGGGCAAGCCGAGATCTTGCCTGAGCATAAAGCGTCTCCTGCTCCATGTCGTGGGCGTAGTCTCCAGCAGCGTAGTCGTTGTCCATAAGTGCCCGGTCCCGATAGGTCTCCGCGAGATACAGCGCTTCCCGCCGCAGCTCGTCGGAAATTTTTCCTCTCTGGTGATGCTTGCGGATGGTGTTGGTGCGGGTATTGAACAGACGGTAGACGGGGTGCTGCTTGTTCTGCTCCTTCTGGTGCATCATGGCACCGTACTGTCGGCAGGTCAGGCGGCTGTCCTGGGGTGCCATGCCGCTGCAGTATTTTGGCTTATGTCCGCTGCGGGTAAGAAAATACCGCTCACAGTTCTGACACACGCATGGAGCGTGGCCATGATGCAGCCCGTTCATCAGGTCGAAGCAGTAGAACGACATGATCCTGTGAAAGCGGACGCGCTGGACAAACACCATCTTTTCTTTCTGGGTAGGATTCCTGGCAAAGATGTATGTGGACTCCATGACTGGGGACACCGTAAATTTTTCAATATCCGGCAAGGGGAGGGCGTCCATCACATGCCAGAAATCGTCGCTGGTGAAACAGTCGTGGGCAGCAATGGCAAAGAAGGTCTCGTTCCGCTCCTTGAGCCGGTAGAGATATCCCCGCTCAAAGTAGTCCGTCGCTACAACAAAATGATAGATTCCCAGGGGGATGGCAAAGGCGGCGGCCAGGTAGTGCAAGAAAAAATCCCGATACGGGGCCTCGGTCGACATCAGGGCATCCACCATGTCCTCGCGGCAATATTGGTCCAGCACCTCCAGTTCTCCAGACTTGTCCAGGAAGCAGAAGGGCGGGTATGTCCACAGCACATCCAGCAGGGCGGAGACATCCGAGCGCACCTGTAGGAGCAGACGGGCAAAGGTGTCCCGATCTGCGTCCAGGAGTGCTTCCGCCTCTTTGCTGATGGCACCGCCGTAATGGATCAGGGCCTGAAGGGTTGCCTGATCCTGATTCATAATATTAGCCGCAAAATATCCGGCGGGATAGGCTTGCTCATTCAGAAAAACTAAATCCTGCCACACGTCCAGTGTGAGGTACAGCAGGTTGTTGTTCTGCTTGATCCCCAGCGGCATGTGTCCCCCTCCTGTCCTATATCCATTTTGGCCCTGTCTTGTGATATTCTCATTTTATCAAAACTCCCAGAATAATCAAGTGAAAGGAAAAATACCTTTCCCGGAAGCGCTCACTGAGGTGGGCGCTTTCCATATTCAAAATAAGGAGGAATTGACCGTGAGAAAAAACAACGCACCGCTCCGCACAGTGGATGGAGCAACCTTGATGAGCCAGCCATTGCACTCGCCCAAATTTGTGGTGGACACCCTGCTTGCGCAGGGCCTGCACATCCTGGCAGGCTCTCCGAAAGTGGGCAAGTCCTGGCTGGCTCTGTGGCTGGCCGTGGCAGTGGCCAAGGGAGAACCGGTGTGGAACATGACCACCAGGCAGGGCACCACCCTCTACCTCTGTCTGGAAGATTCCGTCCTCCGTATCCAGAACCGGCTGTTTGAGATCACGGAGGACGCACCAAGCAGCGTCCACTTCTGTACCGAGTGCGACCTCATCAGTCAGGGACTGGAGGAACAGGTGGAAACATTCCTCACCGCCCACCCGGACACCGTGCTGGTCATCATCGACACCCTGCAGATGGTCCGTCCGATCCATGACGCCACCTACGCCAATGACTACCGGGATCTGTCTGTGCTCAAGCGGTTGGCGGACAAGCACGGCATTGCCATCCTGCTTATCCACCATTTGCGGAAAGAAAAGGCAGAGGATGTGTTCCACCGGATCTCCGGCACCACCGCCATCAGCGGCGCAGTGGATTCCAGCTTCACCCTGGTGGAGGAGAAACGGGGCAGCGGCAGGGCCAGACTGACCTGCGTGGGGCGGGACATCGAATACCGGGAGCTGGAGCTTCACCGCAGCGAGGAGAATGTGTGGGAGCTGGTTTCAGACAGCAGAGATGAGCCCGTGCTGCGTGAGGATCGGATCGTCATTCTCATCTCTGCATTTATGAGTACCAGAACAGTATTTATCGGCACTCCCACGGAGCTCTCCGAAAAGATCGACCCTGACAGAATCGAAGGGATAACGCCCAAAAAGATTTCAAGGCTGATCCTGCAAAGCGTTGAGGCCCTAAGGAAGAACGGAATTGCTGCAGTGGTCCGCCGCAGCAACGGGAAACGAGTGATTGAGCTGCGTCGTGCCGATAGTGTCGATTTGGAGGGGGCCGGAAAAATCGTCCCTATCGACCCTGCTGCCGTTGACCAACCGTCTGGAGAGGGCGCGGCGGGGGCCGTGGAGACGGATTCCTCCCTTCGGGGAGGGCAAGCATCGCGCCCGGCTATACGCCGCGCACAGTTTCGGGGCGCTGCCCCGCACCCGGCCCCTGAGGGGGAGAAGGAGGAGCCATGCAGAGAGTAAAAAAGAGTGAGATCATCACCCTGCGGGTGACGCCCCGTGTGAAAGAAACTATCCGGGAACGAGCCAAGGCTGCTGGCCTGACAGTCACTGATTACCTGTGCTATAGCGGACTGGGAAAAGAGATCGTGCGGGTGGAAGGGTTAGAACAGGTGCTGTCTGAACTGAAAGCCCAGGGGCGAAATCTGAATCAGCTCACCACTCTGGCCAACATGGGGAGGGTAACAGTTCTGAAGGGTGACGCACTGGCAGAAAACTACGGAAAAATTTATGAACAGCTCCGGGAACTGCTGCGGGAGGTGACCTGATGGCAACCTTCACCGCAATCAAAAATCGCGGCGGTGGCAGAGGTGCTCTGGGCGGTGTGCTGCGCTATGTCCAGCAGGAAGAGAAAACCACATGGGAAGATCGTCGGCTGGTCTCCGGCTGGAACTGCACCGCCCAAAGTGTCTGCTCCGAAATGCAGCTCACCAAGGAGCGATTCCATAAGACAGACGGCAGACAGTACTATCACTTCGTGCAGTCCTTTGCGGAGACGGATGATCTGACGCCCCAGGAGGCCCACGCCATTGCGCTGGAATTGGTTCAGCGTGAGTTCCCAAACTTCGAGGTGCTGGTGGCTACCCATATTGACACCGACCATCTGCACAGCCACTTGGTGGTGAACAGCGTCAGCTTTCAAGATGGCCGCAAACTCCACCAGAGTGCCGCTGACCTGCAAACCCACCGGATGGCCAATGATGAAATATGTGCTGCACATGGCTTGGAGATTCTTCCGCCGCCACAGAAACAGGTCAAGCAAAAACGGATGAGCACCAGGGAGTACCGCTCCGCCGCGAAAGGTGAAAGCTGGAAATTCCGCCTCATGAACACCATCGACCAGTGCATGCGGTACGCTGCCAGCAAGGAGGAATTCATCTCCCTGATGGAGAGTGAGGGGTATCAGGTGCGCTGGACGGACAGCCGGAAGAATATCACCTACACCACGCCCACGGGAATGAAGTGCCGGGACGACCGGCTCCACGAGGAAAAGTACACTAAGGAGGTCATGGAACATGAGTTCAGAATCCGGGCAGCGCTTGCCCATGGAGGAATTGAAACGGAGAAACGCTCCGCAGACTATGATACCGCAGAACTGTCCCAGCAAGGAGGAGTGGCAGGAGCTGCTCCATCGGCTGGACGAGTTGGAGCGGCACACAGCGGCCCACACAGCCCTTCTGCGGGAGGCTTCCAGCCGGAGGGAGCCGTGCCCCACCCAGGCGCAGATGGAGGCACTGACGCGGGATGTGGCGGAAGTACAGCGGCTGCTGCGACAGGCTGGGAAGAAGAAAGAGATTTCTGTTTCTCCGCCCAGTCTGGGAACGGCGATGTCGGTCATAGTATGGCTGGCCCTGATTTTGCTGGGGACTATGGTGGGTATGGTGGTCTTGCAGGTGATCTGGTCCGGCTTGGCCGCTCTCTGGAGCGTGATCAAGCTGCTGATCCCATAAGGGATGCCACCACCATGCACCAGCATACGGACCGGAAAGCGATCCGTCGGGAACGGCAAATAAAAATCGCCCTCGGTCATAAGGAGGACGATCACGAAGAAGAACCAACTTGGCAGCAGACCATGTGACGGTCTGCTATTTTTGTTATCCGGATCATGTCCGGAGGAAAGGAGTTCTATGAGAACAGAATACGAGGAATACCGAGAGACTGGAATGCTGGGCGGGTACGATCCCGACAGGGCGATGCTGCGGGAAACAGAAAACGGAGAGGTGCTGACCAGTTTTCGTGACACCAGCTACCAGCACCTGGACGATCACATCATCAATCAGAGGGAAATGCTCATTGGAGGGAAGGTCTTTCATGTGACTTCTGTGTTCCAGATGGATGCCACGGCAACGCCCACCGACAAGCTGCTCTCGCTCATTGACACAGACCTAAAGAAGGAAGCCCACAGCGCGTAAGGTTTCCATGGACTTGTGCAGGCCGGTGGGGTATACTGTCTGTACCCCATACCGGCTTGCCCCAAACAAAGGAGGTTACAGAGATATGGCAAGCCAAAAATACAATATCTTATACGGAAGACTCAGTCAGGAGGATGAGCGGCAGAGGGATGACCGACAGAAAGAGTCCAATTCCATTCACAACCAAAAACTCTTCCTGGAACAGTACGCGGCGGATCATGGGTTTGAAAACACGCTGTTCCTGGCGGACGATGGCTACTCCGGTACAAACTTTGACCGTCCGGCCTGGAAGCAGGTCATAGAAATGGTGGAACGGGATGAGGTGGAGACCATCATCGTCAAGGATCTCAGTCGCCTGGGACGAGAATACCTCCAGGTGGGACAGTACACGGAGATCTACTTTCCGGAAAAGGGCGTCCGCTTCATTGCAGTCAACGACGGCGTGGATTCCCTGGTGGAGAGCAGCAACGACTTCAACCCCATCCGAAACTGGGCCAACGAACTCCACGCCAAGGACACCAGCAAGAAGGTGCGCGCCATCAAGAAGATGCAGGCAGAGCGCGGAGAGCGGCTGGGCGGCAAACCGCCCTACGGCTACAAGAAAAAGGACAAGGACTCCAAGGAGATCATCCCTGATGAAGAAACCGCCCCCATCGTGCGTCAGATCTTTGACCTGTGTGCAGCGGGGAAAGGGCCAAACCAGATCGCCAGAATTTTGACCCGAGAGCAGGTGCTGAATCCGACCAATCAGTACTACCAGGCTACCGGAGCTGCCTGCACCAATCTGGATACCACCCGTCCCTACACCTGGTCTGGTAAAACAGTGGCTAAGATCCTGGAAAACAAGGTCTACATCGGACACACGCTCAACATGAAGAAAACAACGCTCTCCTACAAAAACAAAAAGCAGATCCAGAAACCGGAGAGTGAGCAGATCCTTGTGGAGAACACCCATGAGCCGCTCATCTCCATGGAGGTCTGGGAGATCGTGCAGGATGTTCGGGCGCACAAGCGGCGGCCACCCAAGCACATGGAGGAACCCAATCTGTTCTCTGGATTGGTCTACTGTGCCGACTGCGGCAAATACATGGTGCTCTGCCGGACGGAAAAGATGCGGGAGGATCAGTATTATTTCCGGTGCTCCACCTACAGCAAGCGCGGGAAAACCGCCTGTTCACCCCATCAGATCCGGGAGGCGGACCTGAAAGCCATTGTGCTGGATGACCTGCGCAGGGTCACCCACTTCGCACGGATGAAGGAGCGGCAGTTCGCCCAGTACATCAACCAACGGAATACCGCAGAACTGCGCCGGGAGATCAACCGTCTGCAGAAGGATCTGGATTCCATGCATCGGAGGTACGATGAGTTGTCCGCGCTGTTCAAACGGCTCTATGAGGACAATGTCCTGGGGCGGGTGAGCGATGAACAGTTCCGCATGCTCTCCGCAGACTACAACGCCGAGCAAAAAAGTCTGTCTGCCGACATTCCAGCCAAGGAGGAACAGTTGGAGAAACTGAAAGCCTCAGCCGCCAATGTGGACGCCTTCATTGAGAAGGCCAAGCGGTACACCACCATCGACGAACTGACGCCGGAGCTGCTGCGGCTCTTCATCCAGCGGATTGAAGTGGGCGAGCGGAGCCAAAAGTATTCCCGCTCTGCGGGACAGAGTGTCAAGATCGTATACAGGGACATCGGCAGAGTGGACAGCCCTATGCAGGAGGGAGAGCACGCACCGCATATCACAAAGCAGATTACAAATATTGAAGAAATCAAGAGATTGCTGGCATAAAACACAACAGGCGGACAGCTTCCGCTGTCCGCCTGTGTGCCTGACAATTCACATGGTTCAGAAAATGTACCTGTGGGAACTATCAGACG